>Ga0209208_10006787_pt1 | contig 15738 bp, 15 predicted proteins | sample S1TSphfallax_3_FD_187694 | JGI IMG/M metagenome (GOLD analysis project Ga0209208, IMG submission 187694) | Host-associated microbial communities from peat moss isolated from Minnesota, USA - S1T2_Fd - Sphagnum fallax MG (SPAdes) (version 2) | ecosystem: Host-associated > Plants > Peat moss >...
AAAAGTAGGAATGAGAACCCTACTTTCACCAAAAGAGCTCATTAGTCAAAACAATGAAAAAATGAGGGATGAAACTCCCTAATCCTCCAAATAGGAGTTTGGACTTGGATCCTTGATACTCTCTCTTTGAAGCATAGTGCTGCATTACTTTACCTTTATGCCCTGCCTATGTTATCTCAAACAATGAAATTTTGTCAAATAATGAGCTGAATCTCAATATTCAGATATTCGTGCTCACTTTAACTAACAATCAACAAACTCAACATGAGGTGAGAAACAAAGGTCCAGACTAATGCCCAAATTGGGTTGACCTTATGAATAACTATAATATATAACATTGTTTTGATATTAAAAATTCTATTCAATCATCAACCAAAAAATGTTTAGTTCCTTTGAACTTTGGAACACTTTTTAGTTTTCTGTGGCGCAAATTATTTTGTTGAGATGGATTGAATGCAAATGAATTTAATCACGTTATTTGTGCAACTCTTCTCTAGAATGGAAAAAGGGGAAAGATAAATAGGAAGGGAAGTAAAGTAGAAAACATAAATTTGAAGAAGAATCAACCATGGATGTTGTGAACATTAATTAATTAGTAGAAGGATGTTTATTAGGATCGAGACCTATAACAAGGGGAAAAGGAAATTTGAAAGCTCCTAAGCATCTTTGTCAAAGAAATTGTAAGATTCAATGAATTCAGCCTTCATGAAAAGGACAATGTCCATAATAAGGATGAATCAGTTGTTGGTGAAGAGGACACTGTCTTTGTGGTTTGATGTGAAGACATTGACAATTTTGTTGATACCCAAAGTTTTGATTCAAGAACAAAAGAAACTCATTCAATCATTTACCATGGATGTTGTAAGTAGTGATTAGCAAACAATTGCTTATGAAAATCAATATCTAACAAGGGGAAAAGGAAATCCCAAAACATCTTTGTCAAAGAAATTGACAAAATGAATTGGGTGTTGATGAAAAGGACAATGTCCTGGAGGTTTTACACAAATACATAAAAGTTTGGACTCAAGGAAAAAAACACTCATTCAATCATCAACCATGGATGTGGTAAAGCTTTGATCAGTGAAAGGATGCTTATTGAGATGCCTATCAAGATTGAAATCAAACATGGGGAGAAAAAGTAAATCCAAAAGCTGGTGAACATCTTTGTCAAAAAAATTTGAGAAAACAAATTAGATGTTGATGGAGAGGACAATGTCCTTGAGGTTCAACACAAAGACATCAAAGTTCTGACTCAAGAGGGGAAAAAAACTCGTTCAATCATTAACCATGGATGTTGCCAGCATCAGTTAGTAGAAAGACCCTTTATCAGGATTGAGATCTAGCAAGTGGAGGACGGAATTCAAAAGCTCATGACCATCCTTGTTGGAGAATTTGCAAAAATGAATTAGGTGTTGATAAAGAGGACAATGTCCTTGAGATTTGATGTGAAAACTTCAAAGTTTTGACTCAAGAAACAAATAAAATTCATCATTCAATCATTAACCATGGATGTTGCAAACATTGGTTAGCGGAAGGACGCTTATCAGGATTGAGATCTAACAAGGGGAGAAGGAAATCCGAAAGCTCATGAGCATCTTTGTCAGAGAAATTGTAAGAACGAATGAGGTGTTGATGAAGAGGACAATGTCCTTGAGGTTTGATCCGACGAAGCTCACCATTTCTCGTCAAGTAATCCTTGTAATTGGAAGCTCGATCGAAGACGTTGCGAGGTGGCAAAGGACCCAACACTTCCATGATTTCTCGAAGATGGTCTTCGTCTCGAGAGTATTCGTGCCCTCCACTCCGCGGATTGAACAACGCATTTCCCGTTGCCAGCTCGAAAACAAGACACGCAACGGACCAAATGTCCGCAGATGTCGAGAGCTTCTTGGCACCCAACAGTACTTCCGGACATCTGTAAGGTCGAGTCTGAATGTCACGCGTCGATTGCTTGTGCGTCCAAAAAGCTGTCCCCAGATCTGCAATCTTGCACCTGGTATCGATGTTGTTGAGCAAGAAGCTGCCGCTGCTGCTCGCAGCACATAATAGGGTTTTGTCCTGAACAACTCTCACTGATGAAGTTGCTTGATTCGTCTTTGCAACATGGTGATCGACGACGGTGGTTTTCGATTTCGGTGATTGTTGTGGTGGAGAATCATTGCTGCCACCAACAAACGTGGCTCCAGCAGCTTGACATTGGCTCCCGCGTGCTGTTGTCGTTGTCATTGTTTTGTTTCTACTGGAATTAGGGTTAGGGTTTATAGAGTCTATGGGAGGGGGTTCTTTACTGCTGCTGCTCAGCTCTTGCTTTGCTCGACTCGTAGAATCAGGTGAAATTGTAGAATCGTAAGTACCAACAGTTTCCGCTGGTTGATGGATTTTCAAGGGCAATACAGGCTCATATGCAGCCGCAAGCTTTTTTGTGGCAGTGGTGTTGGTGTCTTTCGTCTTCATCAGATTCTCTTTGTTGTCAAAACATTCAGGGTTCTTCTCACTTAATAATCCCTGGTTCTTGGTGACGGGATTGATGTTGTTGTTGTTGCCGGGGATTTGATTCTCACGTCGTGCTCTTTTGGTCACTGGATTGTGGGTAGCAGCATCAGTAGCTGGTTGTTTGCGAGGATCTTTATCCGGATCCAAGGGGGAGACGAGGAGAATGTTCTCGGGCTTGACATCTGTGTGAATGATCTTGAGCTTGCTATGAAGGTAGTCAAGACCCACAAGGATTTGTCTGGAGAGTTTTTTTACAAGAGGGAGAGGTAATCCTTTGTACTTGTTCTTCTTCAATAAGACAAGCAAGTTGTCGCCCAGGTACTCCAGCACCATGCAAGTATGTCGACGACCATTTGGACCCCTGTGATCGAAATGGTCAAGTAACCGAACCACGCTTTTACTTCCTGCTTTATCTCCAGCAGCAACTTCTTTTAATATCTTGATTTCCTCTTGAGCTGCTTGTGCACAATCTCGTGAACCATTTTGTATCTTCAGTGCTACAAACGCTTCTTGATCCGAATCCCAAGCAAGCCAGACAGTGGAGAAAGAACCGGACCCAAGTTTTCTGTGCACTTTATAACGACCTTCTTTGAAGGTGCTTCCCACACGAACAGCCAGAACTTCCTTGTTCATGCTTGGGTCATCATGGCTATTGTTCTCCGAATCACCCATCATATCACTACTATGGCTTTCTGAAATCAATGCTGGTCCACTAGCGGTATCACTCCTCTCACGTCTCGCATCTCTCGGAGACTTCAACACGTCCATGTTACCAGTGCTATCAGAGAAGTTCACATCTGTGAAATCAGCGCTACTAGAGCTTGGTAAGCTTCTTTCCTTTCGATCCTCCTTCACTTTCTTCGTTGCTTTGACTCTTTTCGTCAATTCTTTCGTCACCTTCGTTACGCGATCCTTCCTCCTGGCCTTCCTGACAACCACCTTCCTGTTTGCCGCCCCCTTCTTCGTCCTCCTCCTGCTGGAAGCCTGCATGTTGCGAGTTTTCTGACGCATTCTTTTTCCTCCCCAAAATTATGACAATAACAAACTCCAAATATTGCTTGCTTTCTTATTCCAATTCACAATTCACCAGCAGCTTCACATAAAGGGATTCTCACACAAACAAAGTGATGAAATCGCGTCCAAAAATTCTCGAGCGAGCGAGCCAGCAAGCAAAGCAAGCACGCAAGCAGCCGCGAGAAGCTCGTTGGTGTGTGAAACCCTAAACTTGTCTGCTGCCAACAAGAAGCTGCCCGGACCTTTGGGGCAGGAAGTGGAGGAGGAACAAAAAACAAAAGTTACAGACACAAGCGGGACGAGATCAAAAAAGTACGCAATAAAGGAAGAAAAAGGTAAATAAAACTGTAAATGCTAATAAAGTGAATGAGGACGGGGAAGGATGGGGCAAAAAGGCAAAGTAAAAAGTGCGATTACACAAAGCGAGGTGACGGTTGGAAAGCGCAAAAGAAACACAACCGACGTAACCCCTGCAAATTCACTTAATCTACTTTTTGCCAGCTCAGTAAAGTACCTGGCCAACAGCAACTGCCAACTGGTAAGTGGTAACTAGTAACTGGTAACTAGTATCTAGTAGCTAGTAACTGGTAACTAGTAACTGGTAACTGGTGTCTAGTCTCTTGTAACTGATAACTAAAAACTGGTAACTGGTAACTGGTAACTATTTGCTTGGTAACTGATACCTGGGAACTATTTAAGCTGGCAACTGGTAACTAGTATATTGTAGCTAAGCAACTAGTAACTGGTAATTGGTAACAATATGCTCGTGACTCGTAACTGGTAACTGTAAAGCTCGCAGCTGGTAACTAGTAACTATTAGCTGGTAACGGGCAACTGCTAGCTGATCACTATTTGCTGGCAACTGGTAACTAGTGGTAACAATTTAGCTGGCAACAGGTAACTAGTAACTATTAGCCGGTAACGGGTAACTAGTAACCGGAAATTGTGCGGTGTACCGGGCGGTTGAACCTACTCGGTGTTATGTACTCAGTGTAGGTAGGTAGGAAGGTAGGAAGGTACGTAATTAGGTAGGTACGTACGTAGGGCTGGGAGTTCAAAGGGTTTCTTCAGAGACTTTCGCCTGACCAACGCGGTAAATGCAGCGAAGGATTTTGGCGAAGGAGGATTTTTCGCAGGAGCTCGTGAAGATCGATCGTGGAGCCTGTGTCTCTCGATCCTGTTTACACAGGTTTTGCTATTGAAGTTGTTGCAATAGAAATTCGGAGTTTGTAAAGCTCTTGTGGTTCTGCTTTCAGTTGATGCAAAGAGCAAGACGAGGCCAGAAACGATAGAGAGATAAGAGAGAACGAGACATAAGGGGGGACAGACAGAGACAAAGACACTCAGAAAGACAGTGTGTGTGCGCGAGAGAGAGAGAGAGAGGAAGATACACAGCGAGCAAGTGGTGTATGGTGACAGGGCTGAGAGCAAAGGTTTCTAATGGCTACGGGGATGGTGATGGAGATGAAGGAGACTTTGGTATCGTTGCTCGATGCGCCGCTTGCTGATGCCGTCATCTTTGGCATTCACATCGATGGTATGTGATTGTGTGCGCGTGTTTTTTTTGTTGGTTTTTTTGTATGTGTGTGTCTGGTTTCTTTACCGGGTTCTTCAGTTGTTGTCCAGAGTATGAGAATCTAGGGGTTTCTGAGTTTCTGATTTAGTTGCAATCGTGTTAGTGCAGCTAAAAAAGTGTAGGTCGTCGAGAACTAGGCCCCCTATAGGATATGCTCAGTTTGTCGCTTGAGATGATGAGCTCGTTCTTATTCATTTTTCTTAGTATTTTCCCTTTGAGTAGAGCATTTGGAGAACGAGCGTTTTGTTTCCATCTGGACGTTGTTTCTGTGGGAGGAAGCTTAACCCTAATAGTTGCTTGATGTCTTTCGTGAACGGGGATTTCACAGGTCATTTGTTCTTGGAGACACTGCTTGTTGTGGTGATTGCTTTCTTACTGCTACAGAAGAGCTATCAGCCTGAGAAGCGTCCCTTGACTGAACAGGTGAACTCTCTCTCTCTCTCTCTGTTCCATGCTGTAGATCTTCCACTCAGTCTTCACAATGACAAGCTCTTTTTCTCTCTCCCTGTGTCAACTACCTACTTCCTTGGTTGAAAGTCTTGCACTCTCTTTCTGGACCTTCATCCACCAGTCTGCAGTATTTAATGGCCTCCAGGAGGTTCCATTTCTACACAGGTTTAAGCATTTCTGTAAGTGATTCAAGGCATGGATTATGACAAGCAGCAATAGCCAGATCAAGACTTCAGCATGACTCATAATGAAATTCAACCATGGATGCATGATTTGTGTAGAATCTCTGTGATCAGATTTGATGTAGTACTAGGTTATGTTTTCCTGTTCCTTCAAGGCTTCTCAAAAGCATTATTTTTTACTTCCCTTCATAGTTTCTTCTTCCTGTTGTTTTTCTACTGTGATGAGCCTCATTGTCATGTGTGTGGCAACAGTGTCATGATAGCTTCCTATGGTGTTGGGGTGTGATCAGGAAATTGATCAGTTGTGTGATGAATGGACTCCAGAACCCCTCCACCCACCCATCACCAAAGAGATGGAACTTTCACCACCTGTGCTTGAAAGGTACATATATCTATCCCCAAGGTAGAATACCCCATCTTATTGAAAACCCAAAAATTGGTAGCTTTGTCATCTTATTCAGATGAGCATCCAATTGCATTGTCAAATGGGTTTCAGAGAGAATCTGAGGACAGCTTCAGCACCTGTGAGTTACATTGTCAGTTTTCTTGATTGCCTGGGGCTGCTGCAACTTTTTAAATGTTTCCAAACTGCAGTGCGGCAGGACCACACACAGTCGTTAATGGAAAGGATGTCATCAATTTGTCTTCAGCTAATTATCTTGGTCTGATTGGGCATCCCAAAATCAAGGTACCTGGCATTGGAGTTCTTAACATATTTTCTGCTTTAGGATTTTGGCTTTTGTGGTGATTCTTGAAATTCAATGTGGGTACACTGCTTGGTAATAATGAGCCCTTGATTTTAATGTAAATGCTTGTGGCCCCCTTCAGTATCCATATGTTCCAATTCATTAGCCATGGTACTGTATAGACCATCTAGTTTGTAACATAAGTATGGTGACTGGCTGCTGTAGGAAGCGTGTAACGCTGCCCTGGAGAAGTATGGAGTTGGAGCCTGTGGTCCTCGTGGCTTTTATGGTACCATTGGTAAGGAATATCTCCTTCTTTATGTATATAAAAGTACATACTGGGCCCAGTTTTATGGAGAAAGTTTCAATAGGAATTTTCAATTTTCTACACAGCTTGAAGATGGCCAGAAGTCTTAGAATCAGAGGTTAGAAATTATAAGTTGTCAGATGGCTAAATTTATAAGTTGATGTATGGTTGTGAGAGTTGAAGGTTGAGAGGTTGAGAGAGCCTTTGCATTGATGATGATGTTCTTTACTACCTTCTTTCAAGCAGGGTGCTAGCTTTGACAATGTATGATTACCTCCTGCCTTCAAGTTGTTTGGTTATAGCTACATTTGGGTTTTTTCATCAGCCTAGCCATCATGGCAAAATGTGGCCAATTATGGGTCCTCCTACCTGGATAGGGCAGGATGCCCTATTTGAATTTTTGAAAATGTGATGCAGTCTTCTGGGTTTTCCTGAATTCCTGCTTTGTTTGGGTGAGCAGATGTGCATATGGACTTGGAAGCAAAGATAGCACAATTCATGGGAACACCAGATTCTATTTTGTATTCTTATGGGCTGGCTACAGTGTCAAGTGTGATTCCTGCCTTTTGCAAACGAGGCGATCTTATTCTGGCGTATGTCCCTCTCTTGGAATGGGTTCCCTGGTTTGTTTCTAATGGATCTGTTCATATAGCGATGACCCTCTGTTCCTGGGAAAGTTTTGTAACTGTGTTTCATTTGCTTTGGATGGAAAATGTAGTGATGAAGGTGTGAACTGGGGCATACAAAATGGATTATTTTTGTCAAGGAGCACAGTGCGGTACTTCAAGCACAATGACATGGCATCCTTGGAGGCCCTTCTGGAGGATGTCAGGCAAGAGGACCGGCGGAAGAAGAAGGTGCTTAATCGTCGATTCATCGTTGTGGAAGCCATCTATCAAGTAAGTATTTGAAGCTGGATCTTATGCTCCTTCAGTCTTTTTAAAACTGATTTTGAAGCGGCTGGTACAGAACCTTTATTATGTTCTATAGACAGATAGCATGAGTTAAATTTGGTTTCTGTGAGCAGAACTCAGGTGAGATGGTACCCTTGGATACAGTAGTGCGATTGAAGGAGAAATATCTTTTCAGAGTCCTTGTCGATGAGAGCAATTCCATTGGTGTTCTTGGCAAAACTGGTCGGGGACTTTCAGAACATTTCAATATTCCGGTACATCACTGTACTCAGCTTGTGACTATCCTCTGTTTGTGAACCATGGATTGTAAGTTCACCCAATATTGCAATACTATTCTCCTTAATGACCATACTGATGCTAAAGTGGACGAGGCATTTCTTAAGTTAGCAATTGGTCCATGGCAGGTGGAGAAGATAGACATAATCACATCAGCTATGGGCCACTCTCTAGCTTCTGTTGGTGGCTTCTGTACAGGCAGTGCGAAGGTTGTAGATCACCAGGTTTGTCTGCTTACTCTTGGGCTATTCCAGTATCAGCACCCACTACAGGTTTTTGCTTTCATGTACCCTGAAACATAAATGCTTCTTGAAATTCTAAAAATTACCATGAGTCATGACTTAGTTGATATACATGACCTCTGTTTTCTTTTCTCCCTTGACCAATTTGCTTGTAGCTATGCAGCGGCTGAGTGGAGCAGGTTATTGTTTTTCAGCAGCACTACCACCATTTTTAGCTAGTGCATCAATCACTGCCTTGGAGCTCTTGGAGGATAATCCAGTGCTGCTTACCAGACTTCGACGCAACATTTCTTTCTTCCGCTCAAGTACATCTCATCCTATGCTTTAATGCTTTGGTAGTTGAGGAGCTGCCCAAAGAGAACTCTTAAATCTGCAGCTAATCAAAGTAACTTCAATGTCTGTTCTTGCCACAGAAATCCATGCGCGTCTAAAAACTTAAAAGTTCTGTAGTGTGAATTAGTGAAGATGTTTGTGCTCCCCCTTTTTGTCCATAGCACTTACTGTGGTCTCATGGACAGAGCTTGCAACAATTCCTGGAGTGGTGGTCGGAGGGCATGCATTGTCTCCATTAATTTTCTTGCATTTGCAACGTTCGGGATCTTTTGCTGAAGACTCAGTCATCTTGCAACAAATTGTCGATAAGGTAATATATATGCTTCCATCTATATTCAGAGTACTACAGTGTATTTGAGTACACATAATCACATCCTTCATCAAAAGTGAATGTTATGTTTGTGCGAGAAAGTGAAACTCTGTGCATTGGTTGGTTGATAAAGGAAATCTGAATAGAAATGTGGATGTCAGGTCAGAGCTTTGTAGTGCATCAGGTCAAGAAAGAAACCTCAAAAAACCACATTCCCTGAAGTTGTTTGCTTAATAAACCTAAGTTATAGTATTCTGTTTCTTTCCTTTGAGATTCTATGGAACATTGGTCATTAAACTGTGTCACAGTTTCAATAAGCTTCAGGAGGACATTGTAAGAGAAGTGTCTTCTGAGGGAGACAAATGCCATATAGGTATGCCTGTCTTTTACTATAGGGTTGTAATTTCCATATTTTGAGTTGTCTTGATGGGATGTTCGAAAGCAGATGTTGGAGGAAGGGGTGCTTCTTAGTGCCAGTAAACGTTCACTACTAGACAAGTGCAAGCTTGGGGCAGGAATTCGTATTATGGTGACAGCTAGTCACACTGAAGCTGAGCTTCTCTCTGTGTCCTCATCCTTGGGTAATGTCATTCAGTCTGTTGTCACAGCTCAATCTTAATCAAGTCATAGACACAACAATTTACAGTAGGAAAAAGCTTCATTTTGTACCCAGAGCTGTCAATTTGATTCAGAAAATTTCTCTTTTTTATATGGTTCAAAGACACTTGTGCCTGCCCATTCATGTCAGATTTTGGTCTTATGAAGTAGTCATGTTCCCTGTACACTCATACAAAAGGTATTGAAAACAACAGAATCTCAGAATGAGAGGCATATGGGCTGGAAAGTAAGTCAACCATGTGTCTGTCTGTCTCTTTTCATGATAAACATGTCTTTCCACTAAGACGCAAGTTATTTGTTTAAGGTTGGTCCATATTTCACAAATAAATATCTGTTTCTTTTACTGGCCTTCTTTGCCCTGCTACTGTTATTTATTTTTTTAGTAAGGCAAAATCCTAGTTTGCATCTTGATTGCATACATTATATTTGATTGCTTATGGTTGGATCATGTGTATGGAACCAATTTTACAAAATGCAATCAGTCTGTATGCTCCAAAGCACAAAGCACAATCTATAAATGCAAAAAAATGCAACAATTTCTATGTTTCAAAACATAATGCACAATGTACCAAATGTTACAAAATGTAACAATGTAACAGTTTGTAATGTTCAAAAACACAATTTACAGATGTTACAAAATGCAACAGTTTGAATGTCAGAAAGCACAAATCACAATCTATGAAGGTTAACAAAATGCAAACAGTTCGTGCGTTGGAATGCACAAGCACAATCTACCTATGTTACAAAATGCAAACAGGTTGTCCATTCCAATGCACAATGCACAATGCTTTCCCAGAGTTGATTGAGACTCAAAGTCTGTGAAAGCTGTGCTTTGCAATTGAACTCGTGGACAATTTCCATAATGTTTGTGAACTGTAAATCACCCAAAAACTATTGAAGGAGTCTTCCACAATCATCAAAGACATCATGGCTGTCAGAATGGATAGAAGGGAGAAAAAGTTTGGATATTTGACTTTCAGGTTTTACAATTGCACTGACTTAATCTTCAAATCACATTTTACAAGTTTTATGTTGTGAATTCATAGATCAGCACCAAACACTAATGGAAATATCAGAAACATAAATAATCCAAGTCTAAAATGACACAAATAGACACAAGCAAAACAATGGTGTGGAAGCCAAGCTGCCTCCTACTCCTGAATCTGCTTTAAAATCTCACAAAAGAGTGAGATTTCAGAGCCACTCCCAAACCCTAACACCAAAATGCTGAAACCCCTTCTCAAGCTGAAATGAGTTCTAGCAAGAACAATCCTATAAAAAAAAAATCTGTTTTACAGTAAATAGCTGACATCTACAATATACCACGATTGCAACAACATTATGTTAAAGATGAACTGCATTGTTAGCCCCCAACCATTTCAATTTAGCTCAACTCTGTTTAAACACTCTAAAACTGTTCTCAATCAAGGTTCTCAATTCTACTGTGAACTCATTGTAGAACACATGAGCTGAAGTTGACTTCCCAGATACGTAGGTGGATGTATTGGTGCAACATGCATTCTATACATGTCACGACAACCTTATCTTGATTCAAGAAATGCTGCATACTAGTGTGAACAATAAAACTCAAACTGCATTGATAATTGACGTATTTGAACAAGTGCATTAGAGGTACACTTGAGCATGAAATTTGCTTGATAGAACATAAACTTCAACACAAAATATATGAAAAAATACAAGACCAAAGAATAATCACTCATTATCTCCTCAGAAATATCATCTTGAAGTAAAAGGCCAGGGACTTAGCAGCTGTAGGGGCTGATAAGACTGAACTAGGTGTAAGTGCAAGAAAGTAAAATCCAAAATTCACTCATGGCCCAGCTACATACAGGGTGAGAGCCCAACAAAAAATTGAGCAAGACTCTTGTCATTGCCCTGAAAAAAAGAATGAAAGTTACCTGAAACTGACAATATTTGCTAAGAATGGATCAAGCAGACTGTTCACAACAAAAGGCATTAACAGCCAGTCTAAGACAAATCAGATGTATGGGACATGGGTATGACAAACAAGTGTAGGCTAATTTGAAGCTTGCCTTCTTGAGACAACAGCTTGTTTCATCTCCTGGAGGGCATCGACCATGTATTGGCAAAGGGTCTCTGGGTCTGGAATAAGGTCTCTGGCTGTCTCAACAACCAAGCTTCCCTTTCCAGCATAACTCTGAAAGAAAATGGACAGTGACTGCATCCACATGAACACATATTATTACCAGGCATACAGAAAAACACCAACATCCTTGCAGACGTTGAAAGTTGGGTTCAGTTCGAAAAGCCAGTCTATAAAACACAAAGCAGATTGGTTCATTTTGTAGATGGATAATGTGAAGGTGTACTCACCACTGGGTGTCCAGCTGTAATGGCATACATATGCACAATAGGATTTCCAAAAAATGTGACAGGCTCCAGAGGCCCTGACACATTTGACACTGCCAATGTCATCTGTAACGTTACATGCTCGGTAAGCCATGTTGGCAGCTGATCAAGTTCCAACAAACCCCACCTCTTCACTGGTGTCAAAAAAACATTAATAGGAAAGTTGGTAGAACTCAAAAACAAGAAACAACTCTGTCAGCTATATAGATAGGTTGACTTCCTCCCTGAATTCTAATAAAGAATAGAGACCCCATTGAACCACTGAGAGTAATGGAAATAGGTTGAAAGATGAAGGTCATACAACTGGCCCAGTAATTGACATCAGGAGTGCCCCACTCCAGTATGTGAATGCAGCATCAAGAGATGCCTTCATCTGGTTGCCAGTTTTCTTGGCTGCTCGTACACAATCAAGTGGATCACTAGAATGCATGAGAGGAATTGGAAAGATCAAATATCCAAGTTGGTTTCCCCACTGTGTCTGGGATCCACCCTCCATCATTGATGCAAGTTCCTGCAGCCAGTAGCAACAGTGAATAGAATGCAACCTTGTGTTCAATAAACTACAAACACTGTTTTGGAAAAGAATTTATCCAGGGGTCACTACATTCTGCCTGATGCACCCCCTACCTGAAGGCCTGGTGATGATCTCATGTTCATTAAGACTGCTGCACGTATTCGTAGGTGGTCCACTTTTGATGTGTTTTTCCTGTGACTGACAACTTCATTTTGTTTCATTGTGGGAGTTTGGGCTACTCCTTCCATTTGTTTGTAATCCCCTTCAGATTCAAGGTCACCTGCAAAAGTTGTTCATACCAAGTTATCCAGTTAGCAAGCATACCAAGTTGGTAGGGATCGTATTGTCTATATGGTCTTATGACAATGAATACATATCAGGCTTGCTATGCATGGTCCATGGCAACAAGTAGATACTTCCATGTTTACCCAAACCACATGTTTGCTTGAAGAAATGCGAGACAAATACCTGCAGGTTTTGTAAGGTCTTTGTGTTGCCCCTCCAAATACCGTCGAAGGCCTGCTCCAATGATTCCCATGAGAACATCATTTATTGTCTGTGATCAACAATACTTAGCCTCATGAATCATCATCACAACAAATTCCACAGCATACATTCTCTTTGTTTGCTGTCTTTCTGAAATGATAGATTATTCTGACCAGAAGTCAGCCATGAAAAGAAGAATCCAACAACTTACCCCATTAACAGCATTCTTCACTATACGCATATCATCAATGTCAATTACAGCATACATAAGACTCTTCTGAGCCCTGCCCACGCCTGCATGGCCCTTTATCTTTGTATCACTGTCCTTTAACCATAAAACAGTTGCCATAAAATAGGCAATGCCAGTCACAGTGTTCCAAATAAGAATCAATGTCTTCCATAATGAAGTCAGGAGGAAAATATGTGGATCAGCATTCTGTTTCAACTTTTTGGCTGGAATTGATGGCATTGTGTCAGGGTGATCAACACGTCGGGTGCATGCCAATAAGAGAGACATGAGAGAAGCTCCATCACCCAGAGAATGATGCAAACGGAAAATCAAATGTGCAGCTGCATCTCCTGATGTCCCATTCAATATATGGCACTCCCACAAAGGCCGTGAGAAGCTCATTGCTGGTGCAGTTGCAAGATCTGCAACGTACTTTTCAACAAAAGATGGAGCTGCAAAGTCTTCTTCTGAGAAACCAAATGGCTCGAAAACATGAGCATTGATGTCTACATCTGCAGGTACCCAGACCTCTGTACCTTTTGCATTTTTTTTCTGCACCATGTCACCAATCACCTGAAATTAGCTTGATCAGTGTGACATATATCCTGGAATACTTAAGATCCTAAACCCTATATGCAACAGAGACTGCAGGAAACAGATCAACAAGATAATGCCTGCACTAGTGGAGAAAGTTAATTGAACACAGAGAAATGCTGAGAAGACAAAAATGCACTACATTTCTGATAACAATGAGTGACTTTACCTTTTTCCTTATAGTCATTGCCTCCATTTTGGAGTTGGATACCTTCTAGTTTCTGTAAAAGAGGCTAAATGGATGCATACTTTGTCTGCTGCAATTACTAAGGAAGACAAGAACAAGGAAAACGAACCATGACACTGTGGAAGCGCTTGTGTTTCACCAGTGTTTCTTCCAGTGCCACCCTGACCTCTGGCAAGTTGATGGGATTCTTGAACCCAAGGGTGCACAGGATGTAGCAGTTCATACTAGGCTGGATAAACAACCTGCCACAAGGTGTAACAGGCTCTTCTGGCTCTGCTTGTCTACCAAAATTGGCGGGAGAGTCTGTGCTGTGATCAGGTGTTGTCACACTTAGTCGCAGCCTCAAGGAGTTAACCTCCTCTGATTCCATCTCAATGATCTAGAATCCACTGCCAATCCCACAGTCTTCTTGATTGTGTTTCCTTCCTTTAACTGAAGCTCTATGATTCATTCACCCCTGCAAAGATTTGAAACATGTCAAATCCCTCTCCACTTCAATGCAAACCACAAAAAGAGAGAGAGAAGGCCTAGTTTAGAACAAATAGAAGCCAATACAACAACATCATCATTATCATTCTTGTCTTACTTTTCTTCACCAGAAAACTTCCATTCAAAGCCTCTTGATTCACGACCTCCTAATTGAAGCAAACCAAAGCAAACGTATTATAACCCAAGAGAGCTTTTGATTCCCAATCCTGTATCAAGCACATGAATATCTTCCACCTCTTATTACATCCAATCAAAGATCCTTGACCAAAAGAATAAGGCTCTCCACAACATACAAAAAAAGAAATCTTCAAGGGAAAAAAAAACCTGCTTAAAAGGAGATAGCAATGATCCAACTCAAGATCTCCATTCTTCCAGTACTTTCATACACTCGTGCATTTCATTGCTCTTCTTTTTTATCTCCTTTCAAACTCACTCGCCTCCAGGGTTTGTATCGCAATCTAGATCCAAAATACAGCATCATCATCATCATCTTCTTCTTCTTCTTCTTCTTCTTCTTCTTACACTTCTTCACAAACAATCGATTCACAAGCATTTCTTGCTCTTCTTTAACTCGGTTCAAAAACTAACTCAGATCTTGTATCTGGATCTATCCTCAGTACATCATCATCATCAATATCTCCTGCTTCATAATTTCTTACTCTTGAGATTATCGATTCACGAGCATTTTTTGCTCTTCTTTATTTCCCTTCAAAAACTCGCTCGCTCGCTCGCTCGCTCACTCACTCACCTCCAGAGCTTATACCTCAACCGTGCTCCAAAATCCTCAATACATCATCATCATCATCGTCTTATTCTTCTTCTTCATCTTCTTCTTGCTCTTAAGCCTCTCGATTTACCAGCATTTCTTGCTCTTCCTTAATTCCGTTCAAAAACTCACTCACTCACTTACTCACCTCCAGTCGAGCTTGAATCTCGATCTAGCTCCAAAATCCTCATGAATACGTCGTCATCATCTTGTTGTTTTTGTTCTTTTTCTTGTTCTTCTTCTTCTTCTTCTTCTTCTTCTTAACCAGAATATTTCCTTCGGAGTAAAAGAGTAGGTAGTGCAAGGGGAGGAAAATGCTTTTTTTTTTGGCCCTTGCCTACCAACAAGGAAAGGATGTTGTGTCTGGATTCAGTATAGATTATAGTAGCTTTAAGAGCATCTCCAACGGTGCTCAGTATGGGACTCCATACAGTGAAATTTATTGCGAAAAAGTCAAAATGTGCCGGTTTAGCTCAGGAAATTGGTTATTCTGCACCAGATTGGCACAGCTTGCCGTGGCTTGTAAAGGGCGCAACACAGCTGTGGACCTCCAAAAAAGAGTGTAATAAATTGGACCTAACTACATCTTAGTATTTCTGATTGGTCAATCATAATGATTGGTCCAGGTGGTTTTCTATTAGTAGTCCCCACAAACATGCAGTTCCAGGTACAGTTATTGGT
>Ga0209208_10006788_pt1 | contig 15736 bp, 7 predicted proteins | sample S1TSphfallax_3_FD_187694 | JGI IMG/M metagenome (GOLD analysis project Ga0209208, IMG submission 187694) | Host-associated microbial communities from peat moss isolated from Minnesota, USA - S1T2_Fd - Sphagnum fallax MG (SPAdes) (version 2) | ecosystem: Host-associated > Plants > Peat moss >...
TTTTACAAATTTGAGTGTCAATTCCCAAATTAGGAATTTGATGCATCATGTATCATTAGTATTGGCTGAACCTTTTTGTTGAGGACATTTTCTAGGATCACTTGCCCTTACTAAAGGTTCATTTCTATTTTGAAAAAACCATTGGTTCAAATTTTGATTGCTTGTGGAGATCTCAACTTTCTTTGATGAAGCCAAACTTGATCTTGGAGCATCTCTTTTCAAGATTACTATGCAAAGCAACCATGCAGTGGCTTTGAAACAACTAATATTATGTAACCTAATCACCTAGTTGTGGTTTAAACTTGCATCAAAACCTTCTTGTAGCATTAATTGTTCGAATATTTTGCTTTAGTAGAGCTATTTGTAGTTATGATTTTGGGTAGTGTAAAAGATGAGGTTGCTTTTCCACATTGTCATTCATGAAATCCAAGTTGTGACTTGTAAGCTAACTACCCATTTGGATTTAGTTGTGAAAATGTTTGCATAGGAACATTATAGTTTGAATACTTTTCCTTTTGGGGATGCCTTTAAGGATTAGATTGATAATCAGGTGAGGTGTGCAATTGAATTTTAAATTTTTTGCTTGTATAACCATTAGGACTTGGTGTATAATGCAATTTAAGTTGGTACCGGATGTATGCAACTTATTGCAAGCTTCCTAAGCATAAATATAAATCATGGAAGGGAGGTCTAGATCTACACCTAATTTTCATTGGTGGTTAATTTTCATTCTATACATTTAATCACTCGGTTTTTTTTTGCCTTTAATTGTGCTTTCCAAATGTTTTGGGCAGTTTTCTTTATGCTTGGCATTAGGCTATGTTGTTTCTATATTCAACCATTGGATTCAACCAAAAAATGGTGGCCACTCTTGCACACCATTGAGATGTTTGCCTTGCTAATTAAGACTCTACATTGGTCTATTTGTAGCGGGCCTCTAGACCTTGGCCTGCAAAAACAAAACTCTGGTTTATCACATTATATTTTCTCAATTTTAGTCATGTGATGGTTGTGGTTAAACATGCCAATGCAGTGGCAACAACATCTAAACCGATTGTTAGCTGCATTTCAAAATTCATGGTGCATGCTAGGTTTGGAAGTGCATGTGCATTTGAAAGGTGGGTATCATATATTTTGTTGTATGAGGATTTGGTATGAAAGCAGTTATTGCTGCCTATCATATCTTCATTATGGGTCATTGAAATGGCATGAGACTTTTTCTATATATGTGCATAAAATTACTGTGGTGTGTTGAACTTTGTGAAGTCTTTTAGAATAGGTTCCATTCTACTTAGATTATGTGGCCATGTGTCTATTTCTCCACGACTTCAAATATAAGCCACAATAGGAGTTGATAACAAGAAATCCTGCTGAACATCTTGTTGCATTGGCAAACTATTAAATGGATGAATGAAAAGTGAGTTAACTTATATATTGAACTCAAATCAATATTTGGGATTTATTAATGACTCATAACTAATCCCTTATTTTGGAATAAGATTTCGGGCACAGTAGTTACAAGTGAATGTTAATAGAGTCTGAAGGTTGATCAAACAACATTTGGAACAAAATTGTATTTCACATCAGTGTTTTTTCTCAACAATTTTGAGATGTAGCCAAGGTGAAAATTGTCCATAAAAAATAGGTTTAGCCAAATTGGGCTACAAAGCAATTACGAAAGTAAAATAAAATAAAAATTAAGCACCCATCCTTGAGGCCACTTCTATACATCTACTCTCTTGTATGGGAGCTAAATTCCAATAATATGATCCCAAGGGCTTCCACCCCTTTTTCCAAACAACAATTGTAGGATCTGTTACATCTGGAAGGAAAATAATTACTTGTGATTGAGATAATTCTTGTTTTCTTTCCGAAGTTTATGAGGGCCTGCAACATTTTGTCACACAAGGGTCATGTGGGGTTGGCCAATTCTCGTCCCTAAAAATGTTGCCAGGCACCACCCTCTTCTGTGAGCTCCTCAAAGGGAGCCCTGTTCCATGCACATAGTGAACTGCATATGTATACAGTGTACACTGTAAGACTGGTGTACCTCATTTGGTAATATGGAACCAGTTGTCTAATACTGAGGTGGCCTTACTTACCTCATAACCAAGGAATGCTTCATAAGTAATGCACACACACAATTTTTTCATGATACTTGTGCAATTGGTATGTCCATTTGATGTACAAGGTACGAGCAACCAAACAATTGGTCATAACTAACTAACTAAGTGCAACTCCGCATTATGGTACACATTTTTTACAGCTAGTGTTGAAAAAAACCCTTGCTCAGAGACAAGTGGGGTTCACAGAACTGACTAAGTTATAGGGAGACCATGAATTGGGGGTATCTTTTGTCTCAAAAGTTATGAAGGCTGGTGTATGGGACATGTGACTGACACTCTTGTATATAAAATGATGCAGGTGCCAGGACCATATGATTTGTGGTTCAATGCGATGTTATTTCATAGCTCATATCTCTCCCATCACAATGTTATGTTATTCCAACCCATGTTGTCATGTTCTTGATTTCGGTTGGAACTCTCTTTTTCTGTTTTGGATGGAACCTCTAGTCCAGCCTTGAGACTGGTTCTTTGGATTTCTAAAGCTTCTAGTCGTAAAACATGTTTGGTTTGAGATTAGGTTTGGTTCCATCTGCATTAATACTAATTTTTATTTATTTATATTGCAATAGATTAGTTTGTTTAACTAGTGCACACAATTTAAAATCAAGAGTATGTAATGTACAACTGATCAAATGCAATAGCTTGCCTAAAATGTAAGGCCAAGCTTATACTTTTTTTCAATAAAGTTATATTTATCTCCATAAAGAACCCTAACCTATTTGGAACAATGTAACACTCATGGTTCAGATTCTAATTCAATTTTAAAAAGAGATCTGGTTGCCCAATTAGGTTAGATGGGGTTTCAACAAAATCGTAAAACTTTCGATTCGAAAGCCCTAAAACTTGACTTATAACCTGAACTTGTTTAAATCCCAAAACCTATCAACACTAGTTTCAACTAACCTATTGTTTAACTGATGAAATTTCATAAAAAATGAAAATTAATAATTAGAAATGTGAAAAATAAATAATTTTCACAATTGCTAGATTTTATATCTGGCTCCCCTTATGTAGCCAAAGATACAAAAAAATGCTATTTAAAAATAATAATCATAGAACAATCTATCTTCTTCCTATATATGATTAGGCCAGAAAGGCACTTAGAATTTATTTTTTCTCTTTCATATCTTTTTTGAACAGAAATTTGGCTAAACTTTTATATTGATAGTCGCCCAATTGGGCGACTGCATCACAAAATTGACCCAAAAACACCCTGGTTCTTAGTTCCAATCCTCGCACCAAGTTAGTGGGAAGTACATGAGAAGAACAATGCAAGCAAAAAGAAAACTGTACTTGGAGTTTTAGGAATACTATGAGTCTAATGTACAGGCTATTCTAGAGTCTAAAGCCTCTTTTGAGTGTACTTCAGATGCAACAAAATAGGCAATGCAAGGCGGTTCATCACATTTGGTTGAACAGAGTAAACCAAAAAGTGAGCTTGCCTTTTGGCCCTAGTTTCACCTGCAAATCCCATTTTCATGGCCAATTGGAATGCAATGGAGAAGCAAGTGAAATTGGGTAGGTACCATTTAATGAAACTGGGAAACAAGAATTGAAGGATTTGATTGAAGGAAAAGCAAATAGGTAAGCAGCAGTGAAAGGGCAGGTAAGGCAAATGTAAAATTGGGAATGAAATGCTTGTGAAGACCAATTTAAAGTGTAAGAAAGCAGTATAAATAAAGGAAAATTCACACCTTTTTTGGTTAAATTCACACCCTTTCTTCGCGTCGTGGTCAAGAAACGCGGCAGACCTGCAGGCTCTAAGAACAAGACAAGCACGACCAGGGTGTGAATTTAACCAAAAAAGGTGTGAATTAAAAAATTTCCTAAATAAATCCCTTCTTTTGTTTTTCTGTGTACTTTTTTTCATCCTCACTTTTGATTTGGTACCTAATTTTGATATTGTTTTTAGGCACTGTTTTTTTTTCTTAGGAACCAATGGTGGCCCAGATCATAGTGCTGCCCAATGCACGTGTATATCACTTACTGCACAATAAAAGCATTGGTTTTAGGATGCAAATTTGACATCCTCCTCTTTAGGGTAGTAGTACGTCTAGTAGAAAAAGCTCATTTTGCAACTTGTCCAAGGTGACTAAAAGTATCATTTATGACTAATCAAAACAATCACAAACTACATGTTTAATTGTCTTGCAAAACGAGTTTTTTCTACTAGTGCTAGTGACCATGTGAAAGGCCGACAACTCCCTTGTGGCAAGTTGCATGCTTTGGGGGAAAAGATTCACAACCAGCCCACGTAATAATTTTTTTAAGAAAAAGATTTTGATAGGGTAAAAGGTTTAGGGAATATACAAGTGACCTCATCTTCAAGACCAATTGGAATCATACAACTTGAAGAGAGAATAGTAATGTTTGTTTGTGGGGTTCCTTCCTACACATCTGGATATTACCTGACAATTAAGCAATTGTTGTGACTTGGAGGGAGGTACTAGTTTGAGGTAGCTACTAATGAGTTCAGTTGGGTCCTACCACAATCTGTGACAGGGCTCCAGCCAAAAGTTGGAGAATAAAGTGCTAACCTGAAATTGTTACAAATATTAAAGTCATCCAGAAAGTCCTCCCCTGTTTGGTCCCCAGTCTAGTATGGTACAAACCAAACAACTCAGGATCCTCTTGCAATCCATTTTCTTGATATATATATGATCCAGTAGGTAGTGCCAGGAAACACTCATTCTCTTTGAGAAATTGTTGCAAACATCCTCCCTTTTTGAATGGAATGTCGCAAATTCCCATTAATTAGGGATGGTGGCCAGTTCGTACAGCGCCCTTTTGGGATTTTGTAAACTGTGGAACATTTGCACAGACATTCTTCATCAACAACCTTTTTTTGATTGAAAGGAAAAATGAGTGAGTACACAAATGGCATATAAGAATCCCCTCCATTTCGCACGTTTTTATGTGTCTCCCCCGCCCTTTCCTCCTCCAGGAACCCTACATCCAGAAGGTAACTACTGCTTAAGTTAACTCCTTGGCCATATTATATGTCCTGCAGTCGAATGGAACATGGCAGATGTATTAGGCTCAGGATCAAACCATATAACCTTTAATATTTTGAGTTCATGCCACTTTCATGAAATTCTCCATCTTGTTTTCATTTTTGGCATTATCTATAGAAAATCTCAATGGCAACATGTTTTAATGCACTAAAAGCAAAAGTACCATTGATTTGGAGTTAGGACCATTGAGTATCCATGTACCCAAGTTATTAACATGTTTTTGTACATGACCATGCATATGTATCTAGAAAATGCTGAGTATCCTCTAAACAAGTTCAACTGATTTTTTTTATAATGATTACCTAGTGTAACTCTTTAATGATGACATAAAAAAATTCTTTTACAACAACCGAATTAACCTTACTAGAAAAATAGGTCATGTCATTTCTATGTAAGTTTTTTTGGCTTTGCAATTAGGCTTGTGAGCTAGTTTTTCATAGCAACAATTTAGTTCATGAAGATACCATGCCATCCGAAAAACCAAATTGATTCAGAATTTTGGAGGCCATTCCATTTGCCAAAGTAACAAATAAGAATCCAAAGTTTAGGTTCAAAGCGACACATTTGAACTAGTTGGAGACCCACAAACTTGAAAGAAGATGTGGCGCATATGGGATTATTTTTGCACACCTAGGTTTGTGTGATCCTTTACAATATTTGCAAGTTGAATTGGATTTTGGGTTTGAAAATGACAAACACCATAATTTGTCCAATAAGTTTATTGTGACCAAAAAGTTGGAGGAACTTGAAACCCACAAATGTGATGCTGGTTCCAATTGACTTTAACTTGACTATTATTAAAGCAAAAGATCAATTATTCAATTCTTCTACATATGTTATGTTTTGATGAAATGGACGTGCATGGATGAACAACACATGGAAATTTCATTTGACCAAGTAATCAAAAACATTTATGTTTGATGATTTGGTCATCCTTCCAACAAGATGTTGGTGCTTGGGAATATAGGCTAATTTGAATGGAAAAATGAGAAATCATTTTTCAGTTGTGTGCTTAAATCTTTAGTGTTCAAAAAATATTTAAACTCTTTTGTTTCATGCTCTCATACTTATCAACCTTTTGGCCAAAAGAATTCAAAACTTGTCATGTAAGGATATAGGTAGTACTATCAATTTTTTTTTGACAATTTTGTTGTTTTTGACCAAAAAGCTTTGGGAAGCTTTGTTTTTAAAATTATGAATTCATTTATATAATTAAAATAGGGTCACTTGTTTGTGCTGTTCATACCTATCTCTTCCAAGCCTAACAATCTTTATCTTACCCACCTACCTGGATATGAAAAAAAACTAACACGTATCTAAATTCATGTCTATGTTATGTATACTAAAATAATTTAATAACTTACCTTTTTCAAAGTTATCTATTTAACCATTTCCCCTTCACATGAAATATTTAATATTAATAATGATGAACTATTGGGAACCATATGGGAAGATACAACTCAAAAAAATGGGGGCAGGGGAGGGATTTTGCTTAGCTTGTAACCTTGGCGTTACACTTATTCAACTAATTTTGCTAAGTTTTTGGGAAAAACTGTCAATTTCCAATATCACACAATATTGGGAAAATAAGAAACCGCATGATAAGTACATGTGATAATCATAAACCTATCCATATTTAAATTTGTTCCCAATACCATAGCCCAGGTCAGTTTCCACATTGACAAAACAAATTATTATTTTTTCTCAAAAAAATTAATTTGTTTAATTTATTTTTTTGTTGAAATCATTCAATTTTCCATGATCTATTATGATGTGGTCTAATGAGTAATGAAATTATTCAGAGTGTACCCTATGATAATTAGGATGATTTTCAACATGTCAACTTCATATTTTCAGAATTTTTTTCACTATTTCGAGGGTTATTGAATGACAAAACTAACCTTAGTGTAAGGTATATGTTTTAAAGTAAATCACAAATTACTAATTTCTTTTGAAGAAGTTGCTACATTCTATCTAGTAAATTGTATTAATATATTTATTAAGGAAGGTTGTTTGTTTGTTTGTTTGGTTGTCACATTGAGATCTTCCAAATTAGGGTGGCCCTCCACCATGCTCTTCATAGCATTGCACGGCCCTTGATGCGTAGGGGGTGTATCAAGGTGATTTTGTAATGTTTAGACTTCCAATGTAAGAGTTATTGAACATTGAGCAAAATTGACATTGAAAATTCAATAGAATCAAGACTAAATTGTTTAGGGAAATTGGGGCAAGCCCTTGATGAGTGGGATTTCTTGGAGGTGAACTTTTAAATGTAAGGTGGGTGGGGGTTAGGTTGATTTTTGAGTAATTTTGATCAATATAAATTAATTTAAATTCTTAAATAAAAATTTCACAAGTGGGCACTATGGTTAGGGTCCTACTCACACTTGGGAGCAATTAAATACTCTACCCACAACTGACAATTAACAACTCATGCCAAAATAAAAAAAGTCCTTGAAAAAAAGGGGTTTAGCAACCCCATTTTGAATATTTCAGAATTTCGACAGTATGGTTTAGATATGTCAAGTCTCTGCATATCTTTCAAAAATCACTATCGTAATTAAGTGATTGCTTGAATAAACTTAAGTTACCCTCTTGAAAATTAATCAATTTTCAAGAGGGTACTTAAGTTCATTCATATTGTGTGCAATAGGTGCATGATTCAATTCTCCTGAAACTTGGCACAATAGGCTCCAAAAAAATTCCAACTTGCCCTCTTGAAAATTAATCATTTCCAAGCAGCGGTAACAAGAATAGTAATCCTATTCATGCTTGGGCTTGTCCAACATGTCACACTAGTTTTGTCAATTATATGAATAGGTTGATAGAATTTGTAGTAATGAACTAGGAGAACCTCGTGGTTGAGGAGAAAATTTCTGGATCAAGCCAAGGCTATATAATGTCAATTTGAAAATTCTATAATTGAATAATGATGTTACTAAAGGTTTTAAGGTAATTGTATAAAGGTGAAAACATTATCATTTTTAATGTACAAATAAATGAGAAATGTGAACTTATTTTTAATCATTTTTCAAAAAATATCCAAAATTGTTTAAAGGCAAAAGTAAAGTAAATCTTTAAATTACTAAGTTAATTATTTGTGATCATTTTTTAATGTGAAAGGTTATGTGTAACTTTCTTTTGGAAAGAAAGTTTTAGAGAGTATGTGAGAAATAGGTAAGAATGATGGTAAAGAAGGTGGAGGTTTATCAATCTGTAATCATTTTAAAAAATCTATGGACTGTACTTTAATAATTTGAATTGGTTTTTAAATTAAAATTTTATGATCATCTAGGCAGCACTTTGAAAGGAGAGGTAAAGAAATAGGCATGGCAAGTTCGTTCAATAGCAACCCATGGCTGATAAACACTTATGACTCTATATGTGCAAAGAATGGTGTACATATTTTGAAACTAGTAGCAAGAGGCTCATCAACTATGGGACCAGAGAAACAAACTAAAGAAATGTGTTTAAAATAAAGGTTACTTATGTCTCTTGATGTTCATAATGGATGTTGTGTTGGTTGGACGTGAGATGTTTGATGCAGGCTTGACAGAGTAAAACCCAACCTTATTTAGGATGTCCAGTTCAGCAAACAGCCCTCCATCCATCCCAAGTTTCGTTCAATGCAGGGTTGCTGCATGGAATGCCTGAAATAAGTTGGGACCATGTTGAGGATGCGCTGAAAACAAGTAAAGAACAAGTCAAAGACATTTATGTGGTAATGGGGCTGAACAGGAAACGAGCTCACTAGAATGTGAGAAAAACAAGTCACAAGTATACAGCAAAAACCTTCATGCAAAGGTGATCTTTTACTCTCTTCATGCAAAGGTTTTTGCAAGTGTATATCCTTTATTCTCTGGATTTATACAGAGTCTATGGCTTCAAACTGTTCACCACATAGTCACATAATTCTTGTCATCATGTATGTATGTTTATGACATCTAGTACAATAACTACCTCTTTCAAGCCCCTAGTTACCTGACTTCTCCCTTACCCATCTTTGTGAAAAGACAAAACTTTTACAACTATTTTTCAACTACTCTTTCAAAATCTCCACCTCTTTTCCGATTATCTTTTCCTCTTTCTCGCAGACCCTTTGAAATCTTCCCATTCAAAGTGAAGCTTTAAAATAAAAATAAAAATAAAAATAATTTTTTACCTATTAGAACACATTCCCATAAATTTTTGCAAATGATTATAAATTTTAATCTACAAATATGATTGTTAAATTGATAAAACTCCATCTCCTTAAACAAAATTTTAAGGAAAATGTGATTATAGAAATTTCAAATTGACACTATGTAACCTTGGATTAACCAAAACTTTTCCCCCTGGCCATGGGGTCCTAGTATGGGAAACAATTCACATGTGATTTGACATCTACAATATAAGCTTAAGTTATTCTCTGGAGTTCTCCAGAGTCTATGGCTTCAAGCCATTCATGACATTATTTTGGAGCCTTACAAAGGAATCTGCCAAGCCTAACTACCTCACTCCCTCCCCCTGCAGACCTACATGGAAAAGAAAAGGTCCATTAACTTTACAATTACGCCCACATTTACAACTATTTTTCAAATACCATTTCAAAACCTACCAAACAGGTAGTGCACTCTCATACTCATGTCCTCTGCTAAAATTAGAGCTGATAAAAGAGTAAAGACTTTTTTAGTGACCACGCACAATGGCCAAGGCTATAGATGCACAGTATAAATTCTTGTTTTCCAAATAATGTCACGAACATGTTCACCTAGTTCAAAAGCCCAACATTCCCAAATCTTCTACAACTTTACTTATGCATCACATAAATGACTCCAAGGCTTTTTTCTTTCCATGTGAACGCACCTCCCCACTTGGATAATCTGTTTGTTAGTTGAAGGACCCTTCTGCTGATCACATGCAAACCTTCTGTCATTTGAATAAAACACCTTTTGTGCTTTACACTGTGGAGGACCTCCCCTAATTTTTGAGCATACACCCTCAGGCTACCACTCTTGAGGCTAAGACCCTCAAATTATGGGAGGTCCTTGGGAGCAGGCCTTCCCCTCTACATTAGGCTGCACAGGATTAGCTATCTCAAGGGCAATTCTGATAGTTTGGTTAAATGGGACTGTTTCCATACAATTGAATGTGAAACTGACCACATCTGTGATGACCAAGCTGCTCAAGATGTCTTTGCTTTCAGCAAATAGGGATAGCATTCATGGATGATAGTGCTTCCAGCCACCAGTGGTTGAGTATAACCTGATCATTCCCTTCCATCCAGGACAATCTCTAGAATAGCAGTAACTAGCAGTGCTGACAGTACAACAAAGCACTGCTGGGTACTCATAAGAAGATGTGCATCATTCTTGCTGAACTTTCAATGTTCACATACAAATCTTGGCAGCTATTCATGGACAAGAATACAACACAAGTCCCAAAAGGCATTGTGATAAGAATGCAATGCTCATCGTTGAAGTAGGAATTGACAGGCTTGGGATGGTGTGTCAACATATCATGGAAAGTACCATCATCTTGCAATCTCCAGGGATGAGCTCTGCAGACTTGAAAAGTTGTGTAACATACATTTTGATGTCTAAAACACACCACAAGTTCCTGAAAGATAGAGGTTAATCTCTTCCCACCATTCAAGGTGTCAGTTGTAGAGCATGCAGAAAAAGGACAGAACATGTTGCAGTTTAAGGCTCTTCCTAGATTTGGAAACTGAATTCAGGATGTACCTTCTTCACACCAGCAGACAGTTGAGTGACCAACCACATCGATATTCCTCCAACAGAATTTTTGATTACAGGGACCTGCCACCACATTGGTTGTTATTTGAACCCTTCATCATGTACGCGGATAAGTCAAGCTGACAGATGGCTTATATGACATAGTTGAAAGATTGACAACACATGTACATATGTCTTTGGAGTCCAGCCATAAAAGAAGCCATTGCACTGAATGCTCTGCCATCAGGAGACCAAAACATGCTAACCAGCAGGCATATGCTCACAAATGTAGACATCTCCAATGTCATCCCTGTATGTGCTCCTGCAGATCATGTGCAAACTTCAGTAGTCAGTAGTCCTACATCCCTTGCTCAGAGATGTTAAAATTTTAACTCTTGATGAGGTAGTTGTGTTGGACCCAGAACTTGCACCAAAACCAAGTGAGATTTGGCTCTTCAACAAAACTGTACTGCTCTAGTGAATGATCTAGTAAATACCACGGGGACGCAGTTTGCCTTCGCAAGAAACAGGAACATACAAATTGCAGTTAAAAACAGTTTGGCCTGATTTAGAAGATCTGGTCAAGGAATCCAAGTGGTGGTAGAAAAGCTGCAACAGAGTGTTCTGGAACTGGCAGGGCTATTAAAACTTTCAGAGATTCTGCAAACTTCCATTCTCTGCTGAGTCCCCAGATCAGGCTGCCATCCCATGCCATCACTTAGCAGTGCTCCTGTGCTCTGGATACACACATGACATACAATTAGCATAATATAACCTCTAAGGCCTGACTCCAGATTCCATCAACTTGTCAAAAGGAGTACGAAATCCTTGATACCTGATTTGACCTACAACGAGGAAAAGCCAGAGATGACAAGTGAATGTCTCTTTTTCACACCTACAGCAGCAGGAGAAGTCAGAAAGACAAGGGAGCATGCATGCGTCCAGCAGGTAGCAGCAGCAACCATATACCTTAACCAGTTCCACAAGCGAGCACTTGCCGATATGTTCATCATTACTTGCTTCCTGCTCATCCAAGACTTCCAGCCACACCCCTCCATATCCGTCAACTCTCTGCTCTATCGCCACGGCCTCTCCTCTCTTGTCCTCTTTTTTGAAAAATCTATCAAGGCTCCGGTTTGTTTTATGGATTCAGCTGCAGAGATGTTGTTGCAGCTGGTGCAGATGCTCGTTATTCTTCATGTGTCGCGGCAACAGAAGATTCTCCCTTGTTACGTGCTTCGGCTGCCTTGCGAAACCCTAATTTCGCTTGCAGCAGTCGGAGCGCACGCGCGGTTGTGAGCAGTGTTGTCCGGTTCTTAACTATACAAGGAACCTTCGGTCCCGGTTATGAAGATTTTTAGAGTTTCGGATGGACCCGCCGGTTCGATCTTACCACTGCTTCTTTGGTTTTTAAGAACTTCTGGTTCTAGTCTTTTCTTAACAAAATTAGAAAATTGGAGTTTCAGTTCCTTTAGAAGTCGGGTCCAATTTCATCTCCATTGCATATAATTAAATAAAATTAGAGCTCCGTGGTGGTGCTGCTGGGCACACCATTGCATATAATTAACTCCAATTAGAACTCCGTGCTGCTGTGCCCTATCAGGGACAATCAACTATTTTATTTTTTCTTATGGTTTCATATGGTTTTCAATAATTCATCATTACTTATGTCAATGTCAAATTTAATTTAAATTAATATACATTTCATGGACATGAAAAGACACATGTTATTTATTTTGTCAGGAGTAAAGAATGAGTTGGTTATAAAGTGGAGATATTTATTAGAAAAGGTAAGAAATAGTTATTAAGAAAGTTCATTAAAAAAAAAGTAAGTATTAAAAAGGAAATGAAGTAATTAGGCTTGAAAATGAAATAATTCTTTTTGAAATTGTCTTTGAAATGGTTGATGGACGACCATACGAAGAATTTCCAAAAATCTCTCACATACCATTTCCAATTACTCGTCATTGAATTTTTTTTAAATCTTAAAATTTTCATCAAATTCACATACTTCAACATACATATTATGTAATTTTATTTACATATAATCAGTTAAAATTAATTATTTGCATAAAAAGTATGGCGAAGTTTTTTTCTTTTTTAATAATTAAAAAAAAAAAGATTGAACTTATGTATTTAAAGAACTTGAACCTACTGAATAAAGAGTAGCACCTGGTTTAGGTTCTAATTCAATTGTTTAGATGGTCAATTACCTGCTCCAATTTGAATGGTGATCTCAATAAAATGTGAAACCTTCAATACAAAGCCCCTAGAACCTGAGTTGTGAAGACTAAAAGATGAGATACAAATTATGATTTATGGTATGTATATATAATATGTATAGGTGCTAAGTTACATATATGTACTAGTGTATAATATAAGAAGTGCACGTCAATACTTATTATGTTTTATTTGGGGTTGTGAAGTTTCAGGACTTTTCAACCTAAAGGTTTTTTTTAAAAAAAATTTGTTGTCACTAAGTCCATTTTTAAAATAAAAATCATCACCAATTTTTTTGGATTTCTTTTTTCTCAAAAATATTTTGACACAGTTTGACATTTAGAAAAAGTTTTTGGGGATTTGTTTTTTGCTAGTTTCCTTGTACCTAGTAATGGTTTGTTTTAAAAGCAAATTGATATCAACAATTTAGTGAAAATTTCCAAATAAAAAATAGAAATAGAATTTAGTTGAATATACATTAGAGTTTTTTTTTCCCAAAATTGTTTATCAAAAAAATGAAAAAAAATCCAAATAAAAAATTATGTTTAAAATTCCTACAATTAGAATAGTTTTCTACACAAATAAAGATGGGAAAACAATTATAGATCTTTCTTTGAATGATTGCCAACGATCCTAGAACCTACTAACTCGAAAACTGAAAAAAGAAATAGAATGCATTAGGAATAGTTTTTTTTTGGTCCCTTCCTTTTTACCTTTTTTCAAAACATGGTTTCTACTAGTGTTGGCCAATTTTCACTTTAAAGAAAACCTCCAATTGGGTTTTAGACCCCTTGTCACCAAAAAAGAAAGGGGGATACTTTTTACATTATGTAAATCCCCATTGTTGGGCATACATAGACTAATGTATATTGTTGAAACTTTTACTAAAATAGAAGAATTATGATTCAAGTATTATTTCTTCAAAATCCTTATAGACACCTAAGTTCTATTGTTTTGATTCTATGGACCACAAGGGATCAATCTCTCATCTCAATTTCCTCTCTAAGAATCAACAAGTTGTTTCATGGAAATGACAATTCATACCCAACAACAAAATCCCCATAGAGACTAAATCAACTACTTCAACATGGTTCCTCTTAGAGATTGGACAAAGATTGAAGGTAGGATGGTGAGTGCAATCAATTTTACTCCCCACATCCCTTCGATCCCAAAAGCCCCGAAGCTCCTAGAATGCAATAAGTACTCTTCTTAGAATGAAACACATTCTACACTTAGTTCAAAATCCCCAGAGTCATCAAACATGAGCTGCCACAACAACCACTCTAGAAATCCTTAACATTCTCATCATCTCCCTTGTATTGGTCCTTAAAAAAAACATTCAAGACCTTTAGACCTCTTTTTGACATTCTTTGACATTCTTTGCACAACGGAAGTTCAAACGTCAGGACTCTTGTGAATCCTTAATCTAAATCAAATTCTATCTTTAGCTAATTACCATCACACAATCCCAATCAACTACACACTTGTTAATCATTTTGAAAGTCTAGGAACTTAACTTCCTTCTTCATTAAAAAACCCCCTTATATTTTTCAGCCAACATCAAATATACTCCTCCCATCCTCATCCTTTCGCTCCTAAGAAATCTTATTACTAATCTCCATGCATAATCGTGATTCACACAATTCATGAAGAATTTTCATTGAGCAGTTGGGATTGCGTTCCATCATAGAAACTAACTCACTAAGCTCCCTTCATAATAACCTACAAAGTAACAAAACAAACCAAATACAAAAACAAATCAAAAGCACATTCTTCGATGTCATTGAGTCACTGTGCCACCAATAATTCAACCACTGAGCTGAATTAGGGTTTGTAGCCTTCATCTGCATAAAACTTCTAACATTGTTTCTAGGTTACACCCCATTCTTCACATTTGAAGACCCCCAATTCTTGGTTTTTTAACACAAATTCTTAGGTGGGTTTGGTTTCAAACCTGATTAGTTTTACCTTCTTATACACATAGCCCAAATTTGATTTTTTTTCTTTTTTATTAGCACAATACCACCAATAAAATGTGACCACATATATCAATTACATGCTTAAACCTGCATAAACAAATATTAAAATTTCTTAAAATTGCATAATTGAAACATGTTCCAAAAGTAAGAATTACATGCCAACCCTACCCCCAATTTTATTTTTTCAAAAACGTGTTAATGTTATTATTCAAGACCTTTATATATTTTTTGGTCTCAAACTAATAACATGTCTAACCCATTAGAAAGAAGAATATTTTTCTTTTAAATGTTAAATTGGTCTTTTAATTAAAAAATACATGATTGAAACATGGACTAACTAAGTTATGGGGCCAGTTCCTAACCAAACAAGGAACTGGAACTGGCCAAAAATTGGAATCAACAGGGTTATATACATATATATGTCCATGTTTCTACACACCAAAAAAAGTGGGAAATTATCTTGTTCTTTCATTGTTATTAAAGATAATTGTAACATCTCATGATTAGGGGGCAAGAACTGACGCACTCCTAAGTTCCTTGTTGAACCCACTTGAGGGTCCAAGTGTGTTGAATTGCGGAAATATGGAACTTGGAGGTGCTCCCGACTTCCAGCACTAGAAAGGGGTAGAGGGGCATGCTAGAAGTCCCGGGATTAGACTAGGAAGAGGGACTAGATTATCAAG
>Ga0209208_10006789_pt1 | contig 15736 bp, 5 predicted proteins | sample S1TSphfallax_3_FD_187694 | JGI IMG/M metagenome (GOLD analysis project Ga0209208, IMG submission 187694) | Host-associated microbial communities from peat moss isolated from Minnesota, USA - S1T2_Fd - Sphagnum fallax MG (SPAdes) (version 2) | ecosystem: Host-associated > Plants > Peat moss >...
GACTTTATAAACGTCCCATCTTGTATGACACAAACAACCCAAAACAAAGTTGCAACCCCCACCCTCTAACCTTCTCACATTTTTTTTCCCCCCTTCCCTCCCCCAAAAAAAATTCTTACCCTCCCCCTACCTCCACAAAGGAAAAAGAGGGAAGCCTCATTAGTAGCCCACCCATTGGTTGGATGAAATTCGTATTCATATAATTGTCCCTCCCCATTTGCAACCTCAGCTAATACCTCCATATCAACTTGGGGTACTTAACCCCAGCCTCGCCCCCACCCCCAAAACTTAAAAGAAAAAAAATTCAAGGCACTTTGAGTGCATGCTGAGCTTTCACATTGGCTGCATGAAATTTCTATTTCCAAAACTGTTCATCACCATTTTTGGCCTGGGCTAATACCCCCATTATAAACTGGGGGTATGTATTTAGTAGCAACAATTGTTTGTAGAGCATGGTGTCATTTGCTTTCGACAAGTGGCTCATCACCTAAAAGGCTTTACCTCCTACGCCAAGTTCAAACCAGAAAGAGTTAAAATAGGAAATGTTCCATGAAGCTTCCTCAAAAAATTACTCCAAATATCAATGGATGCCCCACCTTTCAGCTCCCCAGAAATTATGGGCTGCCTGGCTTTGTTCCTGGCCTCGGGATCCATGTAATCGAATTTGCATAGTAACACAAGATTTTTTTCTTAAAACAAGCAAAATTGAAAACAGAAGACAAAGAACAAAGGGACAAAAAGCAATTGTACTTGGCATATGAGACTGCGAATCTCCATTAGAAACTCTTATGTCTTACTCAATGGGCACCAAGGCCTCAACCATTCTACTAATTGCAATACTTGTTCTGGTCTTGCTTGTTATTGTTCAGAGAATGTGATTTTTCTCACACAAAAAGTTGTGGCTCATGACCCAGGTGAGGTAAACTTTGTGGTTTCATCCATTACAATATACAATATTTGGTGTTTATTGTGGGATATGTTATATCATCATGACAATTTAACATTAGGTAATGGCACATATTACATTTGCGTCATGTGTGTCAATACTTAATGTCAAATTGTAATTTTAATGTAATATATTATCCAACAATATATATATCACATATTGTACATTGTAATGGATTTATTGTACCTAAATCAATTATGGTGAGGTTTTGAGGACTATCTACTACTTGGAGAGAATTGTTTGCAACTTCGGTTCAACCCACAATAACAATTATACATTGTCGCTCTCATTCTGATGGAATAAAGGAGTTGTGGACACAAAGATATGAAACAGATATTTTAGTAAGAGAATTAAAATTTTAGAAAAGGAGGGCAAGAGGAGCGGTGTTTTTTTTGGAGTGAATTTTCATTAGTTTTGAATGCATGTTGATAAACTTTTAATTTGGCGACAACTAGGTTGAAATAGAGTCTCAAGTCTCAACTCCATGTACTGCTTACAATGGTTATGAAACAAACCTAGAATGAAAATAAACTTGTGTCTACATGATTACAAACCATGACATAATATCCTATGTTGTATATGGTGTTTCAGAGAGAAAATTAGAAATGCATGTGCTACATTTTGCATGCAAATGATTTAAAGGGGGTTTTATTAGATCTTTCAGCACCTTGGATCTAGAATGTAATAGGATGGCAATATATGTGGTTTTGCCAAATTATATGGCTTGATTTGTCTTTAATTAATGGTCCAACATTTGATATGCAATGGTTTCCCTTATCATGTGAATAGGTAGGTATGTAGGTACTAGGTCATTCTTGGTTGGCAAGTCAATCTTGTCTCCTTTTAGTTTTTTGGTGCAAAATGTAATGTAAATAAATAAAGCAATTACAGCTAAACATATATTAATTAGATTTTTATCATGATTTAGATATGTATATTAAAGGCATATATATATACATAAATCTTTCAGTTCAATTTTTCAAATTCAAAAATTCAATATCATTTGATCTATTTTTTAAGTGCTAGGTTAGATTGAACTACATGGAACTGCAACATTAACAATTGAATGAAGGAATGAGGAATTGTGCTAGTTGCTTTTATCATCTTGATAAAAAAGTTATACATTAGTGAAGTGGTGTCATGCTGAGTGTCTATAACAAGAGAGCTCATCCAAAATTTGGCTCATCATGTTCCTTGGTGGACTAGGTCTGTTCCATACTAGGTGATTTTCATGGGAAGACTTGTTCCTGTTAGGTGGGCATTCCAAGCTGTAAAATGAACCCAGGTGGATCCCAATTACAACTGCTTGTGGCCATGGGTCCCCATTACAACATGGAACCCGAGTACTACATGGTTCTGTGTCTAAATTTCAAACAATCCTAAAAAAATTATTCAATTTTACCAGTAGGTTAGATCCATAGATTGTGATATCTTTCACAACTATTTTAAATGATGATTGCCACATTTTTTTTGCTTGTCTTCTATGCTGAAATTTTCAAAAGAATGTAACAAATATGCTTTGCTTATCTCACATATTGATGTCTTTTTTTCCATAGCCTATCGTCACACCTGTATGTGCATTTTTTAGAACCTAAATTGTGGCAAGGTTTCAATGTTGTTACGATGTAAAACACAATCCATTTTGTCTCATGCCTTCATCAATTTCAAGGAATTTGATACATTGATTCTTGAATCTTTCAAACAATTTTCAGACACATTTGTTCCACTTGATTGACTCTATTATGATGCGATTTTTCCAGCAAATAAAAAAATTCAATACAACAATTACTATAAGAAAGAAGTGTGACTTCCAAAAAATTTTGGAAGCTATTTTATGATGTTTTCCCTACACATTTCAATTGTCTCAAAATCCCAAAATCATGAAACATATGCATATAGCAAGTATCAACCGTACATACTTGAGTTCCACACAGTTGCAACGAAATCTACCATCCTGAGAGATGTCTTTCAACTTTCATCCCACATTCTTTGCAAGGCCTACATTGACTTTCAGCAAGCTCTGCTTGAAGGGTGCCAAACCGCCTCAATTCTTGGAAAAATCCCAGAGAATGACAATGCAATCATTGAACAGATGTATCTAGAGAAGAAAGAAACTGGGAAAACTCAATCTAATAATTTGCACAAATCTTCAAGATGAATTAGACACATTTCATCTTCAGACATTGCAGCACTTACATGTTAGCTCACTTGTGATGGTGATCATTGATTATCTTTCAAGCCTTTCATAAATTCAACAACTTGAAGCCCAGATGAGGGGTAAAGATTTTTCCCATACAAATTGAAATCTTTGGAGGTTGTAGTTTTGACCTGAGTATATATGATTTGCTGCATGCTCATCCAATATACCATCAAAGGAGAAGTGTACACTGGAATTACAATGAGAGATCTGGCAACAATTTAAGTCCAAATGGTGCCAAACGAAGTCTGAAAACAAACAAGTCATACAAAATTTTGTTTGCAGAGTTGTTTGAAGATCAGAAGAAACATTGGTTGCACAGAAGTGCTTAAATTCCAAAATTGAAAACTAGTAGGGGACTGGAATCAGAGGTTTTCTTTAAAGGCTCCAGACAACACTAATATTAGTACAATTGTTTCATGAACATTGTGACATTCCCAATCCTTGAACAATGTTAGACATCTAGTTTGAATGAGTTTCTAAATCAGTTCACACTGGAGATATGGTTGAACTAAAGAGCATTTACAAGTAGATTTTGTTGATACCAATGCTACATTTTTCATTAATTATTTTTTTCCGAGCAGAAATTCACATCAGATGATCATGTCCTACTGCACATATAATCCCAACAATTTGAGCTGCAAACTCAAATTTTAGTTAATTTCTAAACAGTCTAAACTAATTCAGAATTCTTATTTCCTTTGAGTACCATCAGTTGCTCATGTGTGCTTTTAGTTTGCTTTTGAGGCTGATGCCACTACAAGAAAATGCCTCTTCTTCATATTAAGTAAAATCTTCCTCAGAGAATTGTATAGTTTTAGTAGTGTAATTTATTATATGTTGTGATATGGAACCTAAATGTTTCTGGTGACAAATCAGTGATGAAAGTGAGACAGTGTGAGCTTATTTTTGACTGAACCTACCCTAAACCTCCGGTTCTTTCACGAAGCCCACTGGTTCTTCAAAACAATTGAAAACTTAGAACCGCCAGTTCTTTGCTGGTTCTTTGAAATTTTGAAAACCTGGAACTGAGGTTCTTTGATTCTGATTGTTTTTTAAAAATCAGAGCCAGATGTTATTAACAAAATCCAAGAAGAACCCACTCCTTCAAAATGCACAAGGAATTGATGAATAAGTTAATCTAGTAGGTTCTCTTGGCGCCTCTTATGTAACATGACCCGAACTGGCCACAAACACCAACACCTGAGACTTTTCACATACCTGTCTTTTACATAACCATCAAAGCAAACATGCTCAAATGACAGCCTTCTAACAGGGTTCTTTGGAATAAAATGAGATTCGATCATCATGTCTCACTCTTATATTGAATAGGCTCTTTTCAAAGAACCTGACTTTTCTATTAGATAACCATCAAAGTAAACGTGTGCAAATGATTGCCTCCAGTAGGTTATTTGGATTAAGAAGGGAGTTGATCACCACCTCCAGAGGTTAAACCAAACTTTTGGTCTATTCTTGAAAGCACCAATGTGACAAAGAGATATGGATTTAGGGTTTCTGTGTGAAGAGACTGCTCACTGTTGTTGTCTTGACACTGGAAATTACCTTCTATCTTGTCATATTGTCATGCACATGAGCATGTCTTATGAGGAGGTTTTATGTTGATGATAACTATGTTTTTAAGAAGGCATGAAAGATTAGGGATTAGTGTCATGTTCTTTGTTTTCTTTCTGTGTGGTGGAGAATGGTATGAGGATGGAGCTGGACAGTGGTGCAAGACTACAAGAGGCGTCAGGAATTCCCAACTAAGGCTCTTTGGTTTTGGTGTTTTGAAATTGCTCATGCTTTGATTCGTGGACTCGGTGTTTAGATTGTGTTGCTTGGTGTGAATTTGAGTTTGGGATAAATGCTTCTAAGTTACAGCTGATGCTTGTTGATTCCAAAATTTCAATGTGCTAGAGTTAGAAACAAAATGTCAGTCTTTAGTGGTAGATGATGGAAGGGATGAGAGGCTCTAGAGAATTTACTAGTTGATCAATAGTGGAATTCGCACTCAAATTTGATATATTTGAGTTGAGCCTTAGTCACTATTGGGGAATGGTTGAGTACCTTGACACTGGGAGCTTTGAGTAGTTGTTCCTTCATGGGAAGGTTGGGTGTTTATTGGGAATTTTTTGAAGTTCTGCCAATGAAAGGATCACAACTTGTTAACACCTTCTTCAACCCTTATTAGCTTCTGACTAGGAAATCAATTGTTTTTTAGTTTGTTTGTGAATATCCACTACCAATGACCAAGATAGCCATAGAAAGGGGATCCAGACTGTTCTAATCCATGGTTTTCCTTAGTTTAAGCTTTGCATTACATAGGGATGCTGTGATTTTGAAAGTTAAGATTCCAGTTGAAACAAGTGCGATACATTGTAGTTTGTGAGTTGATGGCAGGATCTTTGTGAAACTTAAGGTGACCCTTCTTTTAGGTTACACCAGAACCTTCGATTTGAACACCATTTGAATAATTGACCAACAATGGTTCACACTTGCTTCCAAATCCAAATGAAGTTTTTTTTAATGTTTTGTAGCTTATTCCACCTCTATTGATTTTCAGAAAGAATTACTCATCCATTGAATTGTGGTCCATAAATTGAATGAATGACATATATCTTAACAATTTTTTGGAAAAATGTTTGAAGGTTTTAACTTCAAATTGAATTGGAATTGGGATTTTGTTTTCATAACACACTAAAATTAATTTGGATGAAATTGGATGCCACAAATATTTCCCCCTAAAATGAAACAAATAGTTCATACAACTATAATGATAAGCATCAACTTGAATTCATATTACCTTTCAATTTTTTTCTATGACATTCTAATCAAGTTGGTGGTGTTGTGTATATCTTTTCAAATAAAAAATTATGAAGAAGAAAAATTATGTGAGGGATAAACTTATTACACTATTGTAAAGCTCAATTAACAAAAAAAATGAATATTATTTTATTAATTGAATCATAACAAAATAAGCTAAATGGTTTGGAATTTCAAATCTTTATTTCTTTGAACATAATGTAGGATAAAATTAATAGCCCCATTGGTTTTGACTTCTAAAAATGGGACTCATGGCCACCTTGGAAAGGCCAAATTCACCAATAAAAGTAAGTTAGATTTTAGCTAAAAATATAAGGTCCAAATTTTTTAAGGTGTACAAAAATCTTGTCACAACTTCACCATTTACTATTTTTTTACCTAGTCCTTTTTACCATGTAAAGTTACATTTATGGATGATTATGATGGAATCTAAAATTGTAATGGTCTAAAATATAGTCCTTTTGAAATTTTTGACAACTTTTGATTCATTAATTTTTATGGGGATCAAAATATAAGATAAAAAAGGATTGTAGTAAGGACTAGGCCTTTTTTGTCATGTGTGGTACGCCTTAAAAGATTTTCACCGTATAATGAAATGTTAATTTGAACAAAGTTATCAAGTCAATGACCACCAATGGTTATGTGGGAACATGGGGTAAACCTTGGGGGTGCTTAGGGCATTCATAATCTCTATTTTTAATACCTTAACATAACTTTTGAAACATATTGTTGGGTTCTTGTTTAAACCAATGTTGTCCGATTCTAACTTATGGAAAAAACCTCAAGTTATAGTCCAAGGAATTTTTATTCTAATAAAACCTTAGGTCTAGTTTAAAGCACAAATCTTCACATTCCTAAACTTCTGATTTTCAATTCTCAAAAAAAAAAATCTTAAGAAAATTCAATTCCAAATTAGATTTGGTTTGACCTATTTAAAAAGCAAATGCAAGTTACACTCAACGAATATGGATGTTGTGTAATGGCATATTTACAATGTGCATGTAATTCAAATGAGGCAAATGTATTTTAAAATCAAAGTTATCAATTTAAAGACATAGTTTGAAATTATTAACTAAATTATTTATGTGAAACAATTTTTTTAAATTTATGATATTTAAAATTTAAAAAAGTTATGGACATTTAAAGTGAACATTAGGTTCTCCAACTAACAATATATATATATGAATTTCAAAATGGTATAGTCATTGATGTTATGATTGGTAAGGAATTTAGTTAGATAATATATCAATGAAAATATGTTTTAAAAAATGTACAAGTCATTCAACAATAAAACCTAGAATGAGTTGATGTGTAAAAAAAACCTATTTTTGAAAGAGCCCCCCCTCACTTTTTACATCAACAAAGTACTAGTGTAGCTTGTGCCTTTGGCTAAGATGCAAACACAATTTTCATTTTTCACATTTTCAAGATTTGGCAATGTGAACACATTGAGGGCTCAATTGATTGTTCCTCCAAACTCAATGTTTGCAATTTTTTTGATTTTCCATCAACAAAATTTACTCAAAAAACAATACTTTCCACACATTAGTTATGAAAATTGTGAAATAAACTCTATTAAAATTGACGCATCAAGGGCTTTTCAACAACACCAAGAACACACCCAAATTCCAATACAATTTTCAGTTCCAATTTTATTACATTTTCATTGAGAAAATGGTTCAATAATAAATAGTTTCCACATCATAATTCTAAACAAAGTCAGTGCACCTGTACTCATTGAGAGCTTTCCGAAGTTACCAAGAGTGTGGCATGAAGCACCATGGTTTGGGAAATCTCAACATGACAAAATAAAACAAAATGTTTTGCTTCATAGATAGACGTGGGCAAGAGCATTGCTAAAAGTTTACTTGTGCTTGGCCATCCCTTCATGTGGGCCTTTACTTTAGTAATGCCCTTGCTCTCAAGTTTTACCTTACATTAACATCATATTTAACCCCACCCCAAAATAGAAAAAAAAAACAACAATTTGATTACATATAAATAATCAATTGAATGATTTGATCATTAGGGTTGAAACCAAATAATATTCCTAGGCCTTTTTTTAAAAAATTACAACAATATATACGTATATATTTCATGTTTATCCATTGCATGCCAAAATATATGGCCTTAAGTTTTGATCATAATAAAAAAATGTGGGAATTGTCACAAATTATATTCTTAATTGTCATGGCCCCTTTACGAATGGTGTTCTTGAACTTTGGAAATTAATAATTAAATTATATCTACTCAATTAATTACCCTAAAAACAATTCAACATGATAACATCTAAAATACCTTTTGAATTATATATATATATAAGCCAACCTTGTTTCAAAAATATTCCTAACCAAAAAATAAAAAGAAATGAATCATTGTTACATTTTAAATTTTTTTTGAAAATGCAATGAATAATAACATCAAAATTCAAATATGTCTCATATCATTAAACTTTTAGATTTTATCCAACATGGTCAATGTATTTAACAAATGTTTTTATTAAAAACCCTTCTTTAAGTGTTTATTATATTTTTTCAAAATTCAATGGGCCTAAAAAACTGAAGGTGTGATATTTTTAATCATATTTTCAACCACTTTGAAAACATTTATATTAGACTTTTTTTCATAAAAATACACCCAATTCTAATAATGGAGAATGTGGGAGTTCCAAAATATGGATTGGTTTCATGACTTATTAAATTTTATTGAACAAAAATATTGGTTTTGAACTTCATTTTGAATGATACATAATGATTATAAATATGTGTTGTACTGTGAAATAAAAACCCCATGTACAAAAAACTTCTTTTGAAAACCTTGATGAAAGTCTAATTTAAATTGTTAGAATTGAATCTTACTATTGTAAAGTTTTTTAAGTTGTGAAATTCAAAAAACAAAACAAATTATCTTCTGAAAGGTGCACATTCTTGAAAATCTTATGTAGATCCCATTGTTCACATCAATTTTATTTTCCAAACTACATCCACCATAATTTATGTGCATTTTGAAGCAGGTTTGTGACGACTTGCAAGTGGAAAAACATAGTTGTGAAAGATTGTAATAATAAAATTATAAAATGTTACAACCACTAAATAGTGTGGATTAACTTGTATGGCACTTGGATGGTATGTTATATTCTACTAAAGAGCCACTATATGGTGTGTAAAATTTAAAGGGGTAAAAATATCATCAAAAGAACCACCCAAGTGAATGGACATTGATTAAAACTATATTTTTGTACATTTGAAAGATCACAAGGGAAGCATAATAATTTGGATTGTCATAATGCTTTTTGGAATATTTTTCATTAATTACAAAGTTTACATGCTCAAAGCTTGACACAAATCAAAAATGTTTTTGCATGTTCAAAGCACTTGAAGTTCCTTGAGAATGGATAGTTTTTGTTTTTTTCAATTGTCATTTTTTCTACCGAATGTGCATAATTCCTTTTGAAAATTGGAGAAAATTTTGACATTGATGATTAGAAGGGCCAAAATATTTGAACTAATGAGTTTCTTTTATAACCCATTTGAGCACATTTGGTTCAAAAAGTGTTTTTGACCCTAAAAATTGTGGATATTTTTGAAAATGTGGTTTTAGCAAAAGTTCAAATTTATGTGATAGAGGGCGTGAATAGATAATATGCATGATATGAATTCAAATTGTAATCAAAATGTATTTATATTTAATATGCAATGTTAAATTGGGTATTTGAAATATAAAATTTAAAGTTCTATACCAATAGAAAAATGACATGTATCATGTGTATTGCTTGGAAAAGGACTTCTATAACCTTGGCACCCTAGCTCTTTTTACTATGTTTTCACCCAAAGACCTCTCAATGTAACTAAAACAACTATTGTAACACCTTAACAACTATGACACAATTGTTTTTAGAAATGCTAATTTTTAAGAAATTATTTTTCTTAGGAAAAGATTTGTGAAATAAAATGAAAAAGACTTTGGAATATTTTATCTTTTCCGAATGGATAACTCGAAATTAATTAATTAATTATTTAGCAAACATGTGTTGAAGTTGATTCTATAATCATAATATGTTATTTTTTCTCATTATGCATGCCGAAAAGGGTGTGGTGTGAGTAGTATCATGTAAGGGAACTTTTATTTTTTCAAACTTATTCTTATTTAAAATTTTAATATCCACATATTTAACCATCCTAAACTTAATTCAAATTTTATATTTTCATATTGGCCCCATACATTTGTTTGAATTTTTAGTTTTAGTTGAATGTGTGAAGGTTGATGAAAGAAGTAAGGTGACTTTGCATGATTAAAGAAACATCATGCATCATGAAATGCTTGATTTTAGGTTTAAAAACACATGGATAAAAACAAGGTAATAGAAAGTTGTTGGTATTTCTTTAGTCATATTGTGACAATGTTTTTTACATTATTTCATTATTTTCTAAGTATGAAAAACACTAGTTACATGCTTTTAAATGTGCCATAAGATAATATATATTTATTTAATTAGTTTTAGGTTTATATTGATGTTAGATTGAGATATTAAAAAGGTGGGCATACAAATACAACACACAATTTCAACATTATTTTAGTTTATGAATCTTGTAAATATGTTGAAAAAGGGCCAGTTACTCCAAGGTGGTTCCTATTACCTCATTTTTACCCATAGTGATAAATAATTCAATACAAGCTAACATTTCAAATGATGAAAACTATCTTTGGCACCCACAAAATCATTACATAATTTGCTTTCAAATGGAAAAATAAATATGAGGGAAAAAATGATGTTTTTGAGTTCCAAAATCAAAGCAAACAAGGTGTGTATTGCAACTCAAGTGAGTGGACCATCAATTTGTTACATAGAGGCCTTCATCAACTTTGTGTTTTGACCAAGTAGATGTCACCATATTAATGCCACCTCTTTTATTCTAAATCCTTAATATAAATTATACTATTTCCATCTTACTAATTTAACCTATTGATAACTAATTCCTATTATAAATCTCTTGTACATATGGTGCCTTTTTATAAAAATCTTAATACTTATTGTTAATACCTACCCTATATTAGTTATATTTTTATTTTGAGAATAAACATAATGTTATCATACAACTAATTGAATAATTTTATCCAATAACCAATATATGGGACCCTATATTTTCATTCACCAAGTTTTTAATATTAAAAAATGAACACCCCCCCCCAACAAGGATTTTCACAACACACCTTAAATGTTTTTAATAAAAAATAACATGAAAATCATGACAAAGAATTTTAATCAATAGAATCACAATAAAATGCATCACAAAGACTATAATCATTGTTTATTTTACATGCCAATATTTGTTGGTAATTAAGTTAATGTTGAAAATGTGTGATGCGTTTATATGATAGTTGTTAATATATCATTGTAAAATTTAGATTAGTTTGAATTGAATTATTGAATATCCAAAAACATTCTTCAAAAATAGTCATCAATGCTTTAAGTTCTATAACCAATAAGAAAAAATGGATGAACAACCAATCCTAATCTACCACATGAACCCAACAAATCAAAACACATTTTCAAGAATACTAAATTGTGTTTCAACGCACATTACCATTTCATCATAACTTGTTTTTTATTCTATTATACAAGCATGGGTATTATGGAATAAAATAAAATGTAAGCTATTATTGCAATTTTAGCCTTGGGTTGTAACCAAGGTTGAAATAAAACAAATGGGAAACATACTAAGAATAAATTAACGTAAAGGAGACTTGAGAACATTTCTTTTGTGAGGAGTAAGTGTGTGGGAGTGCAAGGAGTCCCCTTGACATTCCCAAATGCATTCCCATTTTTGGGAATGTGATATATGGGGTGTCTTACAATTTTGGAACAAGGTTTGAAGGATGAAACATTATCCAAATTGGGCCCTACTTAAACCATTGGAATTTTTTTGAAAAGTAAAATATTTTAGTTGGGTCACATTAAACAATTAATCATTTGTAGTGGGAGTTTTGGCCAAAAAATTAGTTGATAATCAAATGACCAAAATGACATTTGACCATTATTTCAACAATTTGGGGGATCAAATCATTTCCAAATCAAAATATCTTTAGCTTTTTGAAAAAATCTTGACAAAATCAATAATGTAATGAGTTTCACATGCTCAAAATAAACATGTTTTGAAGGACTTTTGATGTTCCAAAGGTTTGGGACACTATGTATTTAAGCTTTGCAAATCCATTTTGAGACTTTGGGGAATTTTTTCCATTTCAATGTAGTCCCCATTCACAACTCCAAATTATATTATATGGAGGAAAATGGTGCCTATTCCAAAATTTAAACCATGTGAGTCTAATGTCGTAACCCTAATTTTGGGCTTGCGACCAAGGCAAAGGGGTTGCAAGGGTGCAGGCCAAGAGAAAGCCCTGGAGTCACATCACATACTCCCGGGAGTGTAGGAAAGTGTGAGGGAGTGAACCCTCACACTCTCAAGGCAACTCCCACTTTGGGTGATGGAGTCCTGGTGGACTCCCGAAACTTCATAAAACAATTTCAGGGGTCAAAACTCAATGGCTTGTGACGTTTTTTATATCATTGGAAAGCTCTTGGAACTTAAATGTTTAAAATGAGCTCGCATTGTTCATTTGGACATTTGAAACACAAGTTATGGCTAAAAAAAGGGTCGGGAGTCAAACTGCCAATTTGACTCCCGACCAGAAAAATTCAAGAATCGACCCAATTTATTTGTCTACAGATATCGTGTGACATACCATTGGAAAGCTCTCGACGAGGGCTACAACTTTGCTTTAGACTGCATCTCGATCTGAGGTTTGCTCACAAAGTTATGGGGCTCCAAAGTTGCAGGAGTCCCAACTTGGGCGATTTCGAGACTCCCACTTGGGAGTCCCGGGACAAAAAGCCATTTGGTGTGGAGAGGTGCAGAGTATACTATTAAGGGGAAGGTGGTGGCTTCCTTCAAGTTCGGGCCATGGTGAGTCTTGTGTGTCCATTTTGCCCGTGGCTCGTCTTAACACTAAAAGTGCTCCAACTACACACTAACCACCTTGTGTGAATTTTGTGCAGGCCTGTGTGAGTGAATGAAGCTTGTCAACTTTTCGTAGTCCCATCTCGGAGCTCCAACATGCCCCTCTACCCCTCAAAGTGTTGTGAGTTAGGGAATGTGCCCCAACTCCTCCTTCTTCAGTCGTTTTCTACTTGGACTCACATTTGAGTCTTTCAAGGAGTTGGGAGTGCATCATCTAAAGTGAGTTTGAAATAAGTCCATGACCCGATTTGGCTTCATTTGCATTGTTTGGCTTGTGTAAGTGAATTGATTCAAAGGTTTCCATGAATGTCATTTTGCCCTATTCCCATGTTGAAGTTCTCACACACCCCTTTTGTCCTAATAATGTGTGAAGCTAAAGAGAGTGCTTCAAATATCTGTTTTTTCTATTATTATGATTTCAAAAAATTACCACCAATACCTTGGGACAAGATTAGGGTTGTGTCTATTCCTAAGCACAATATATGTTTACATTCTCATGTGACAATTTGTTTAACCAACATCCTTTCCTTTTTGAAACCTTGTTTGATGTAGACAATGTCTATTGACAATTTATAACCTCTTGTCCATCCTAGTTCAAATGTGCCTTCCCCTTTTTGAGTAACCTAGGGGTAGGCAATTTTAGCATATGTAGAGAAATCTCAAAATGTGTGCATCAACATACATGTCAAATCATGGTAAAAAGATCCACTATCACTATAACCAATGTTGACATGTTTGTAAGTTTAGTACATCAAATTAATATTGAAAATTTGGGTTGCATTTTTTATATGTCCATTATAACATATCAATAATCTAAACATTTCATTATTTTAATATCAAAATAAGTTTAAGAGTAATCCAATGAACATAAAAAAAAATTTAACGTGTTTTAAAATCATAACCTAATGTTTTTTTAGCAAATTTTCAACACCATTTTAAGACCTTTTAAACTAATCATGTGTTGCCACATCAACCTGTTTGGATTAGTCACAATGATTTATGAAACAGTTGTTATCTCTTATTACCTTGCTTTTACCCACACCTCTTTCAATATGTTTTTTAAAGAGGTGTTCACAATTTGATCCAGATAAGGTTCCCATGTTTATTAATGGCAAGCTTTCTTTGTTGTGTGTACAAAAAACCTTTCAACCTATTAAGGATCCACCTTTTGAGATGCACACACAATAATGACTTGAACACATGATCATGTGGTGCAAGCAAGATGTCATTGCATCCATTGCTCAAGAAGTTGATTTTCAACTTGTACATGAACAACTTCATATGTTTCTTTCATTCATGAAATAGATCTTATGTTTACTTGTCAACATAGCCTTATCAAATGATAAGGTTTGCATTGTAGTTGACATCATCATTATAGATCCCACACATGCCAACCTACTTCAAATGACTTTGATGTCAAGGTTTGCAACTTCAAAGGTGGACCAAATTAAGGAAATTATGAACTACAAAGATTGGCACCAAGCTATTAATCCATGCCCTTAGCAATAGAAAATTTTGGTTGTCAACACAAACAAGTTGATGGTTTTCTATAGGCTTGTGTCAACAACATATGAAAAATAAAAGGCCCAAAACATTCCACCTGTCTCGATCTTTAAAACCTTTTTTAGACATTGAGTTTTATATGACACTATGAAAGATGTAAAAAACTTCTAGATTTAAAGCTACAACACATGGTCAACCACCTCCCATTTCCCACCACTTGTTAACCCACCACCCATCCTTGAATATGGCTGACTTGTAGCCATATGTATATGAGTTATTATCTCTTCAATGAGTGCCTTGGCTTGTTGGGATATTTGCTTAATTGTTTATTGTTTACTCTTGGCCATTGCCTTTTATTGTTGTCCATTATGCTTCTCTTGTCTTCTTGTTTCCTTGGAATAAAGTTGGGCAAGTTTTCAAAAAACAAAGAAAAAAAGTTATGAGGCTACTTTTAGTCAAAAGGATGCCCTTGGTTAGATGTAACAAAAACAGTGATAACACCACTTTTGCCATGGTGTTCGTGTATAGATTTATAGCTTGCTTTGTGGATGATTTTTGCTTTGCCTCAAAAAGTATTACTTCGAAGAGAGATTAAGGCCCACTTTAGATGAGGGTCCAGTTTCCTAGGAACCAATTTGGACTGATTTGAAACAGATTGAATCCTTGAGTTGGACTGTATTGGACTGTACCTTGGTCCCTAGCCTGATTCTTGGTTCTCCAAATCAGGAGCTCTCTTTTAGCACTCTTTTTTGGTCCGAGCCAATTGGTTTTCCCTCCAAAACAGGTGTCATGTAGGTTTAGCCTCAATTTGCCACTTTTTGCTCTTGGACCCTCGTCTAAAGGCCTTGGGACCAATTTAAAGCTTTCGACCAATAAGATTGCTTGAATTCATCGGTCCCTGGATTTTGGACCCTCATCTCAAGTCGCCCTAAGTTCATTTACTATCTACATGTACTAGATTGGGTACCTTAGGAGAGACTACCTCCGACCAAGGGACTCTAATTCCCTCTTTTATTAGATTGCTTCTGAGCTGTAGATGTGTGTAGTGGTACCTCACCTGCTTTACTAGGGTTGGAATCAAGTAAATCTTCGTTGGACCATTATTGGTTATACTTTCCTTGGCAACTTGAAAAGTGCAAAAAGAGGGTGCCAGACAGAAGCACCCCAACACCCAAATCAGATCAAACTCAATTAGCATCATGATCAGGAACTTGATCAGCAGTTGGAGGAGGATATAGTCTGGCAGGC
>Ga0209208_10006790_pt1 | contig 15735 bp, 18 predicted proteins | sample S1TSphfallax_3_FD_187694 | JGI IMG/M metagenome (GOLD analysis project Ga0209208, IMG submission 187694) | Host-associated microbial communities from peat moss isolated from Minnesota, USA - S1T2_Fd - Sphagnum fallax MG (SPAdes) (version 2) | ecosystem: Host-associated > Plants > Peat moss >...
TGGACAAGACACACGCACACAAATATATAACTAGAGTCAAAATATGTATAATGTGAAAGTCCCATGTGATGAACCTTAAAACTCTAAGTAATGTGTTGAAATGGCCTTGTAGCCTAAAAAGAATTGATGTCCATACTTGTCCCTTAAAATTGACCATCCTCTATGATATTAAATTTATGTTTTCATCATTCCTTTTGATTGCTATATAATGAACATTTTCATACTAAGTTACTTTTACATCCAACATATTTGAACAAGCTTTCATTTGTTGTGGAACTATGAAATATTATTCTATTTTATTTTACATATCATATCCACCATTCACAATTGGGGATTTTGATTGAATTTTTTTAATTTTTAACAAATGGGGTTTGACATCCCCCTTTTAATATTTCAAGCTTTTGACATTCAAGAATAATTTCACAAGATTCTCAATTTTTTTCATTTTGGTAATTATTGAATGTCAAACCGTTCATCAATGTTTTTTTTCAATTCCCTAATGGAATCAAAGTGGCAAGCATTCCTAAGTAGAGTTCAACTTAATTAGTGACCATTTTCTAGAAAACTCTTAAATGTGTACACATGAATGTGGCACCACCTTCCCCAAAAAAAAATTATATATATATTCTATCACAATTTGGTGATTTTAAGAAAAAAGGGAATTTATGATAAAAATATTCACTTTTCAAAAAAAATGTCATGTTCGGGTGATTTTTCACCCAAAAAAAGGATACATTTAGAGGAAGGTATTGTATTTTAATGTACACTAGTGTGGTTTATGTCGTTGGCCCAAATGTTAACCCATTTCAAAATAGGGAAAACTCAACATATGAAAATTGTTTTGTATGGTTTAAAATGAAATGAAATCCTAAACCCTAGACCCTATATTTAGTTTTTGAGAGTTAAATATGACATGCAAGTGTGACCACATTCTCAACTGATTTTTCCTTTCAAAACCTGGTTTTTTGTAATTTATTTGATTTTACAGTGAAAACAAATTATTTCAAATTTGATATCTCGCACATTCTAAGTCCAAAACTTACGAAATAAATTCCATTAAATCAAAATCTTTCCAACAATACCAAAGGCACATCCCAATTCCTCATACTTGATCTGAATGGTAGACCTTCAAGCGGGATCACATTTTCAACTGATTTTCTTTGCAAAACCTGATTTTTTGTGAATTATTTGAATTTTTAGTGACAAAAATCACTTAAAATTCAAAATCTTCCCCATTTTAAATCCAAATCTTATGAAATATATTCCATTAAATCCTACTACTCGTGATCTTCCCAACAACACCAAAAGCAGATCCCAATTATTCTAAAAGTTCTAGTTACAATTTAATATAATTTTCAATGAAAATTTTATTCAATATTCAAAAACTTTTACACTACAAGTCCAAATGTCATGAACCAAGCCAATGCACCCCTCCTTGTCAAGAGCTTTCCAAAGATTCCAATAACACAATTTGAAACCCCCCAATTTGGTGGATTTGATAGTTACAAAACATAACAAACTACCTTGCTTCATAGATAAATTACAATATATCCTATTATGCATGTGTTCTCATATATGGAATAGTACTTTCACATATTAAATCTATGATTTCACCACCCCCCTTTTGAGTGTTTGGATTGATCAACATCTTACCAAGTTATTTTTGTGTTGAAGATCTTGAACATGTTTTCAATTCTTTGAAATTATGAGATATTTTAATTATATTTTCACATATACATAAGCATTTGTATATGGAAAAGGGTTTTCATCTATTAAATTGACATTTTCACTAGCCCTTTTGATTATCAAGGATTAATCAATATCTTACTTAATTTTGTATCCAAGATTTTTGAACATTTTTAACTTTGAAATTATGGGATATTTTAATTAATTATGTGATTTTTTTGCATTGGGATATTTTAACTCCATATGCTTGTGAAGGTACCATTGCTTGGAACAATTGGTACCTTGAATGCAACCTTCAAGAATAGTATGGCAAAGTTCAAGCAAAGATCATCAATTTTTCATAATCATAAAATTGTGTGGAAAACTCATGTTAAGTTTATTTTTTCATCTTTATTCTTTCATTTTTTCTTTATCAATTTCCAACATGGTGTCCAAGCCTCGTTGTTCATGATAGGAGGGATTGCAATTGCATTTTAGAATGCTATTTGTTTTTTACTTTCAAAGGTTAGTAGCTCTATGTGCTTGTTGTTGTTTTATTTTTCAATTTTTTGATGTTACCATACAATCAATGATTATCCCAAAGGAGATTTAACATCAATTAGAATAAAAAATTTGAAAATTGCCACAACTAAATCAAATTGACAAAAAGGTACCTTAAAACTTAAAAAGGTTTCCCCAATAACATTTTCCTTAAAATTTGGCATGTTTCTTTGAACATGGAATTTGCAACATGATATTTTGTTGAAAGTCAATATTTCATGAAATTTGCATTTCAAAAAGTATCAATGTTTACATCTTTTCCACCAATTCACAAGGCAATGAGTTACAAATAAATATTCAATATCAAGGATATTGCAACTAATTTTATGACAAAACCTAAGGTCCATTTGGTGACAAAAAGCTAATTTTCACAAGCTAAAGGTATGATTTCTATGATACATTTCCCTTGTTACATGAATGTATTCTAGGTATTCAAATAGTTGTTATAATTGCAACCAACTATTCCAACTATGGACATGTAGCAAATGGATGTTAAAATCACATTTTTCAATGAAACTCTTGAATACAAAGAGATAAATATCCAACAAACAAAAATATTTGTGCTTAAAGATAAAAAAATAATGGTATGTAAGTTTTAAAAATCTCCATATCATACATAGACCTTAATTTTGGCCCTAAAATGTTGATCTATTATTTTTTAATTGTTTTTTCACATGAATAATTCAACACCCTCAACCAAATTTTTGTTTTCCTAACTTTGGTTAACAAGCACCAAAATAACCTAAGGTCAACAAAATGCACTTTCTTTACATTGTTTTCTTAGGTTGAAATCATTCTAAAATCCTCAATATGCTCCTTGCACATATAAAAACAAAGGGAGAAAGAGGTGGAAAAGATAATTGAGAGGAATTGTTTATTTTTTATCAATTTTTTTCTTTTGAATATAATCAAGGAAGTTAAGACTATTATTTTTTTCTTTTATCTAGTTTCCTAAATATCATCTACGGGAATATGATCTAATCATTTGAGAGATTCCTCTTCCATCTTTGTGTACATGTGATTATCACATATTAAAAAATTAATAAGGTTTTTTTCCTTTCATGTAATAACATTGATGACAACACAACATACATTTACAACACCTGGCCAATCACAAGAATAGTAAGCATATGTTCAACCAATTCAACAAGTTCAACAACAACATTTGTTGTTGGTGGCAAACCAATGATGACAACAATAACAAGTTCTACAAAATGTACACAATTGCATGCCACACTTATGGATTATTATTTATCAATATTACAATTAATTGTCATCAAACAAAGGTAATATTTATCATTAGTTTCTTTTTCGATTGTGGGTCACCTTATATGTGATTTTCTACAAACTTGTGTATAACATTAGGTGTTTAACTATTTTTTATACATGGGGTTGTTGCAGGAATAACCTTAGTAACAACAAAACATGTTTGATAAAAAAATCTTAGATTCTCCAAATTCAACAAAAGCAACAATGTGTTGATTTCCCTAAGAATAAACAACAACCATTTCCCTGATGATTAATGATTATGATCAAAAGGTTGTATCTTGAAACAATGTCAACTACATCAAATTCAAGATTAGCAACAATATCTAATACAACAACAACATCAATAATATATAGGAATCATGCAAAGGTTTATCTATTTACTGTCAAATGTTTATAATATTATAAGTTTGTTACTTTTCCTATGAAACAATTGTGTGGAGGTGAGCATCAAAGTTTGAAAATATTATGGGCTAGTGGAAAAACATATTAAGGAGTTTTTGACAAAATGCTACAATAAGTAACTCTAGCCTTTTTTCACATTTTTTTTTCTTAACTAGCTTTTTCATTTAAAATTTTGACATGTTCATACATGTATAGTTGATGACTAAACTAAAACAATTTTTTCCTACATACACTTTTCCATAATTGTTGATGCTAACAATGTAGGGTCATCATCCATCTTCTTCCATTTGTTCCCCAATGTTTTGATAATTGTGAACAATGGTGTAAGAACATTAGCCTCCAATGCATCAAGTTGAAATCGGGTTTGAATGTTCTTGTGAATCATGTCTTGTCCCATCCCTTCACAATCATGTTCATCATATCCTTTAACCTTCATCCATGCAACATGCAACCATGTACACACTTTGGATTTGAAACTATTCATCTTGAAGTCAACACAAGGTTTTTGTCCACTGTCCATCCATTCTTTAATGACTACTATTATCCGTGTATTGAATTGGATGCAAACACAAACAAAAAAAACCATTATTTTAATAACCAATCCATATATTAATATATCAAAAAGGGTGTGTCACATTAATTAATGTTGAGAATGTATGTTGTATTTGTGACACACCTTTTTAATATATTAATCTAGCATTTGGATAAGTTTGAAAGCAATGCAATGATCATAGATTATATTTTAACATGTTTGAAATTCATAGTTAATGTTTTATGTGCTTAGAAAATATGAAACAAATTTTAAATAAATAAATAAACATTGTTTAAGTAGTTTGTTCAACACAATCAAAACTAAATTCAATAATTGTTTAAACATTGTTAACGGTTCCTCTTATCCCATTTGCACCCAATTGAACTTTAAAAACATGTTTTGATGATTGTTGGAAAATCACATTAGTAGGTTGTAATTCACTTATGCAATTTGCTAGTATGAAAATGATCAAAATGTTGGAAGTGATTTTTCTTCGCTGAATTAAAAAGCTCGTTGCTTTTGTGTATTGACCAACAATCCAATAACCAAATCATCTTATGATATTTTGGTAAAACCAATGGATACAAATATGGCAACAAGATTTTTGAATAAGTTTTTTTGTACCAATCTCCAAAATTAACCACTGATTCTTATTAAAAATGAGATCCCATTCAGTATTGTTACACATGAATTTTTTTTCATTGTTTGCAAGCAATATTATTCTATGTGTGGTATGTGTAAATATGACTTGAAGAAGGAACAATTACCAATTTGCAAATAATGAAAGGACAAATGTCATTTATCATTTATCTTTTAGCCCAAAAACTCTAATATGTTTTGTACCTTTGTTTTTTCATTGTTAACCATTAAAGCTACATGAAAAGGTAAGTAACTTTGAAACTTATGTCTTGCCCTTGTTGTTTCTAATAAACAAGAAGTATATTTATTGCAATTGTTATCATTTTGAAAGTCCAATTCATATATTGTCTCAAGAATTGACGAATCCATTTTCTTGTGACATTAAAACCTCCATGTGCATCATGAATGATCTCAAGAGCAAAAGACTTTACCTTCCCATGCACAATGAATTATATGTTGAGGTACGTAGCAAATGATTGACCCCCCTTCTCATTTTTTGTAACATAATAACCAAGGTATCTTGAAAAATAGGGTAATATTCAAGAACCAACATATTTTGTTTATTTTTTAAATTGCAATCTCAAGTTGATATGCATGAATGTCATTTGATTTCAAATCACCTTAGGGAGTAAACCAATCTCACAAACTTGCCCTTCCTAGTTTCTCATATGGACTTGGAATTCATGGCTTCTTGTATGTTATTTTGAAGAAGTGTATGGCTTGTGAATTATTATTGTGTTTCTTCACAATTTGATGGGTGGCCAAAGATTTGGTAAAAACTAATCAATGTATTCCCCATTTGTCTTCTACCATTTTTAATCCTTTTGTGTTGTGCTTCCCTTCACTCTTGTTCAATGTCCTAGTCTACTTTGCAACAAACTTGTGTGACCTACTTATTGGCCATTTTCCCACTTGCTTTGAAATGGTGTTGATTAGTACAACATACGCATTGAGGAAGTCTATCTTATGTTGTAGTGTAACCTTTCTTTCTTTCTTCATTTGTGACTGTTTTGAAAATAGAAATAATGAAATTTGTTGTAATTTATTATTTCCCATCTTTCATTGAACACTCAAACAAAATACTTGTAAAATTGTTGCTTTGAGACTATCATCCGGTTTTTATCAAACACACTTTGATAAAATCTTATATATTAAAGGACGTCGTGAAGCTTTTTTCATCACTCGTCCATCCATCTGTCAAGAAGATGAAGAAGAAAATGAGGTCACAACTACGGCTATTGTGACACGATGATGAGGCGGTTATAAAGAATTAGAGAAGACGGGTGGCGAGAGGAGAGGAGGAGGCCATCCAGCTGGGTTTTGGGGTTTGCAGGCAGGCAAGTTGCCGGTCAGATGTGTGAGAGCAAGTGTTGTGGTGGCGGTGGGAGAGAGAGAGAGGGAGCAAAGGAGGAGGAAGAAGAAAAACACAAAAGCGTAATACAAGGTTTGTAATGGTTTGTTGTTTATTGAAGGAGGACGGAGACCGCGGATCTACTTCGCCAAGAGGAGGAGGAGGAGGATATGGGGCGGGGGAAGATAGAGATCAAGAGGACTGAGAATCCCACCAGTTGGCAAGTCACATTCTCCAAGCGTCACGATGCTCTATTGAAAAAGGCACACAAGCTTACGGTGTTGTGTGATGTAGAGGTGGCGTTCATCATCTTCTCTAACATAGGGAAGCTAAGCTGTTCGAATTCGCCAGCTCAGGCAAGTACGTAACAAGGAAAAAAGAAAGAAAGAAAGAAGAAGACATGCCATCCCTTTGAATTTCCCCATTACTTATTTGTTATCGTTTTTTTTTTCGCAAGCTTCAATATCAAGATGAGGAAGAAGGAAGAACAAGATTATACCTAACAACTTCCCTTTTTCACCACATAAAAAAATTAGAGTAAGTGGTCAGGGGTTAAGAAATACATCTCTGTTGAATTCCTCAGTGAAGTTTGTCATTTTCCTTCTTACTACCCTATCTGAAGGACTGGAAGAAGTTTAGGGTTTTATTTTAGGGTTTTAGGGTTCTGAGGTGGTCATTTGCACTATATATATATAATTTTCATGTGCTCTTTACTCCAAGTGGCGATTGCTACAGAAGTTAGCATCTTGAGGTTTGATCCTTTGCCCACAAATTTTTACAATGTGATGCTGCGAAATAAAAAAACACACTTTGATGGAACCAACATGTGGCTTTTTTTGCTCTACATTGATATTGTTATCATCTTTGTAGGAAATTGTACCTCATCTGGGTATTTATGGGGGAATGCGATTGGTCTTCTCAAGGGTTTGTATCATCACAGGAGGCATAGAAGTGTGTTAATGGAACCTGAAACAGTTTGGTCATTAACTTTGGTGTGCATTGCTAGCAGATTTGAGTGGCAAAGGTGTGACAACTATTATTGGTGGAGGAGACTTAGTGGCTATAATGGAGAAGGTTGGTGTGGCAGACAAGATGAGCCACATTTCAATAAGAGGTGGTGCAAGTTTGGAGTTGTTTGAAGGCAAGGTTTTGCTTGATGTTGCAACTTTGGATGAGGTAGTGGCTCCAATAGTAGTGTAGATTCTTTGAATTGCATGTCTTCAAGTGTGATTATATTGTTTTCATGGGGTTCTCACTCTAATAAACCATCCATCTTCCAGGGTTCTATAGTATTGTTGCCATCTTGAGTACATTGAGCAAGAGTATATGCTGCCCAGGAGGGTATGACCATAAGGGATATTAGACGAAGAATGCAATTGTTTCAACCTTCAAGAGAGTGCTAAGGATATTGCACCTGTCACTTCCTTTCCCCTCCCACTTGTTTTTCTTTCTTCCTGTTGGAAATAACCATGTAGTCTCCCACCATTAATATTTGCTTGGAACATCATGACAGTAAGCTCCAATTGTGATGGCATATATAATTCTCTTGGGTGCATGTCATCCATATCATTACTTGCTAAACTTACTTGGAGAAAGCAAAGGAAAATGTGTGTACCTACCTTTGTAACATAGGATAGAAAGAAATGAAACCCCTTGGACAAAGTGCAAAAATGACAAGAGGAATGCATATTTGGTGTAAGACCACAAATGATGACCAAAACATACCATGCTACATCAATCAATAGTTTCAGAATTCCTAGGGACTAAAAGATATAGAATATAAATCCTCATTGTATCACGTTGGTTATCATCTTGCTGTTAGAAAAAAAATTTAAATTTCCAAGTTGCATGCCAATCTGAATACCAAAGGAGAAAAACACATTGCAGACCGACATGTGGTGGCAGAGAATGCAATTTTATGTGGCAATTTGCAATTTCATGATCAAAAGATAACAGATAGGAACAATTATGCTCTTCATGATGGTCAAACCTACCTTCTGGTTCAAGTGAGTATGAACCTTGTGGTTATAAGAGGTCGATCAAGGTTATGTATCCAGCATGGAAGATGTAAACGTTGCCAAGTTACTAATTGCACTAAAAGTGTTGAAGGCTACACAAGTCTCTACATTTCACATGGTGGTGGTCACAAGTTATTGACTGCACTAAAAGTGTTAAAGGCTACACAAGTTTCTGCATTTCACATGGTGGTGGTCACAAGTTACTAACTGCACTAAAAGTGTTGAAGGCTACACAGGTCTTTGCATTTCACATGGTGGTGGTCACAAGTTATTGACTGCACTAAAAGTGCTAAAGGATACACATGTTTCTACATTTCACATGGTGGTGGTCACAAGTTACTAACTGCACTAAAAGTGTTGAAGGCTACACAGGTCTTTGCATTTCACATGGTGGTGGTCGTAGGTAAGGTTCTGTCTTTATCTATCTGTTTATGTTTCTTTTAATTTTTTTAGCAAAATTCTTTTAGTGCAATTTGCATCAACAAGGGAGTTGTACACTTTGCACATGGTTTGTTGTCTTGATTCTCCACATAATGCCCAAAGACATACAAGAACGTATGTGTGCACTCATTGTGCAACATGGTAGTGCTTTGGTAGCTTTGGTGGCCCTTCAACAACAACCAAAAGTTCAACAGAATGACGAGCAAACTGACTCTTTGGAAAATCTTGTTTGACATATTAATGTTCCAACAGAATTAAATCAAAACTTGACAGAATATGCACGTTAATGTCACAATCGCCTACAAAGAAAACGATGTGATAGGCAATGTACAGAGCTAGCCGGGCCATTGCAATTGTTTGGAGATGAAAACACATTAGCCCCAACACGATGGGATTATGGAAAAATGGACATAATCTATGGATTCTACAGTGCGAAAATGTGGATTAAAGAACGATTAATAAAGTCGAGCAACATCAACCCACAATTTTCTCTGTGTTGCGAGAATGGCAAAGTTCTATTGTTGAGTCTTCCTGCAACACCGCAAGAGCTAGAAGTTCTTTTAACCAGCAAAGAGAGAAGTGTCATCAAATTTTGAGATGAAATTCGCATGTACAATTTGGTGTTGGCATTCACTTCGCTCGGTGCCAAAGTTGATGAGTCGGTAACAAGAGGCACTAGACCGTACTCTTTTTGCATTCAGGGTGAATTTTATAACAAATCGGATCCTTGTGTCCTACCGAAAGACAACATCCGTAGTTTGCACAGTTATACATTCATGATATGGAGAACAAATGTCAAAATCGCCATGTCGTTATGCCATCGCTTGATCCAACGACATTGGATCGGTTGTTGACCATGATGTATAATATCAATCCTTATGTTGAAGTGTTCAAAATGGTAAGGGATATGATGGCAACAGAAGGTGTTCCCACGGATCTGAAATTGCATTTCATTGCTTCTCAAACAAAGGATGCCCGTTGGTACAATGTGCCGACAACCGATGAAGTCGCTGCATTGATGGTAGGAGATGGTTTTGAGGTTGTAGACATGCGTGATGTTGTCGTTACTCAGCAAGTTGGCCCATTTTAGCGCATTTATGAACTACATGTGGGATACATGGTTCTACATTATCTGTTGTTATTTCTTTATGATGAAGATGGATGACATCTAAATATTTCATTCAATGGTGTTGTTGTGTCGGGTGTTGATGCATATTTGGATGAAGACCATGTGGAAGAATCTGAACATCAAATAAAGCATTGTAATGTGACAATGGCCTAATTTTACGGTTATCGACTTCAACATTGAAACACTAATGGCATTGCATTGCTTTGGGGTGGCCAATTGAGGCAACAATACATTGTGGATGCTTATGTGGTTGTCGAACAAACCTGCTAAACGTATCTACGCCTGAATCATAAAAAGCTTCATGGAGATCTCTATCAAGGCCTTTAGGACGCCATCGTTGTAGGTGACAATAGTACTACTGCCATCAGATAAAAGATCATTTTACCATTTTCTTTCGCAGGAGGTCCATGTCACATGGTTTAAAATTATCAAGATGCCATGGCAATTTGCAGATGGGCCCGCTTTCTAGATGCGTTTGTTACATTCACTTGCAATCCCTAATGGCCTAAAATCAAAAGAGCGTTGCTGCCCGGACAACAACCTCAGGATTGACCGGATTTAGTAACCCGAGTGTTCAAAATCAAGCTCAAGGAATTGATTAATGACATTCATAAGAAGTATATTCTGAGACGCACGATTGCGAGAATCTATGTCATTGAGTTTCAAAAGCGTGGGTTGCCGCATGCACACATTCTCATTTTCTTTACCGAAGACTACAAGCCACACACGGTCGAGGATGTAGACCATGTGATCAGTGCTGAACTTCCAAATTCAGAGACAAACAGGTTGGCCCACAAGAGGGTTGCCAGATGCATGATGCATGGTCCATGTGGAGCTACGTTTCCAAATGCCCCATGCATGGAAGATGGTAAATGCAAAAAATAATATCCACGCAAGTTCCAATCCAAGATGATGACGGATGTAAACGGATATCATATTTATCGACGCAGAGATACAAAACACATACTTTTGATTCATGGCGTTGAATTGGATAATCGTTGGGTGGTATCGCACAATGTCTATTTATCGACCAAATATGATGCGCACATCAACGTTGAGATCTACAACAACATTTGTGTAGTCAAGTTTCTATTCAAGTACGTTTACAAAGGACATGATCGTGGAATTGTTAAGATTTCACGCCAGAGTGACAATGCCACCGAAAGGGAATGTGGTCGAAGCCAATGAAATTAAAAAATATCTTGATTGTTGTTATGAATCTACATCAGAAGCAGTGTGGCACATCTTCAAGTTTGATATGCATGAATGGTTTCTTGTCGTTGAGCATCTGCAATACCATTTGCCTAATCAACAAATGGTGCTATTCGATGATGACGATGATGTGCAAGAAGTGGCAGCACGGTCAGCCATTTCCAAAACGATGCTGATAAAATGGTTCAAAACAAACCAAGAATCGGAAGTTACATGAAGCCTTACATTTAATTAATTCCCTTAGCAATGGGTGTGGAATCGAAAGTCGAAGCAATGGACAATGCGCAAGAGAGGCTTTGCCATTGGTCACATGTATTATGCACGCCCAACATCGGGTGAACGTTATTATTTGTGAATGCTATTGAACTGCATCAAAGGTGCCACATCCTATGAACATTTGCGGACAGTGGATGGCACAGAGCACAACACATTCAAAGATGCATGCATTGTAATGGGTTTGTTTACAGACGACAATGAATGGCATCAAGCCTTGGAAGAAATCGGTCTCTGGGCCTCATGACGACAGCTGCGTGACATGTTTGCCTCCATGTTAATGTTTTATGAGGTGACAAATCCTAAATAACTATGGGATGCACATTGAGTTTTCGAGCAATGACATTAAGGCAATGACATGCCACGAGCGTGATGATCTAGTCGTTACCCTTTCTGAGGATGCATTGAAGGATTGTGCATTGTATGAGATTGATCAGGTTCTCATCCGCAATGGACACCACCTGGAAGATTTTCCAACGTTTTCCAAGTCTAATTACATCCCTCCTGTTCATGGAGGAAACCGATTGGTCCAAGAAAAGCTAGCTTATGATCAACATTCATTTGACCATAAATGTAGACAATGCAGAAGATAGGCTCAATGATGATCAATGCAACGCATACAAATTTATTTTGAATGCCGTGATAAACAAAGAGGGCAAATTGTTCTTTGTGTATGGCAATGGTGGAATCGATAAAACATTTGTTTGGACAATGCTTATGTCCTATCTACGAGGGCAAGGCAAAATCGTGCTTGTAGTTGCCTCATCAGGAATTGCATCTTTGCTGTTTTTGGGCGACAGAACCGCCCATTCAAGATTCAAGATTCTGATTGGTTTGCACAATGAGTCGACTTGCAACATCACACAACAAATGAAAGTGGCTGAATTGGTGCGTAAAGCTAATCTTATCATTTGGGATGAGGCACCGATGATGCATCGCCAAGCTTTTGAAGTTGTTGATTGGACCCTGTGTGATTTGATGCAATTAGATGATGCACATGCAACTGAAAAGATCTTTGGTGGAAAAATTGTGGTCTTTGGTGGGGATTTGCGACAGATCTTGCTTGTTGTTCCCAAGGGAGGACGAGAAAACATTGTCAATGTTTTGTTGCCTCGATCACATCTGTTATGATTCTTTGTCTTCATATCAACATGTGAGTCATGGCAACCAATTTTGAAGAGCAACGAGAGTTTGCCAAATGGGTGTTGAATGTTGGAGACGGTAGTCTTCCTGCCATTGTAGAAGAAGAAGGTGTTGATCTAAATTGGATCAAGATTCCGTCCCATATGAGGCTACCAGTAGAAGATTGTAGCTTAAGAGGATTAATCCGAACCATCTATCCAAATCACCAACGCCACTCTGGAGATGCCATGTATCTTAAGCAACGCAACATTCTGGCCCTTAAAAATATTAATGTTGATGAAGTCAACAATGCAATTCTTGAATCACTATCTAAAGAATTACACACGTACTTAAGCGCAGATTCTTTAGCTCCGATAGAAGCAGGTGCAAGTGTTGTTGCAGGAGTTTCATTGTATTTGGTGGATTTTCTGAACACTTTGCAATTCAGCGGTATCACAAATCATAAGTTGGAACTCAAAGTGGGCGTGCCAATCCTTTTGTTGTACAATCTCAATAAATAAATAGGATTGTGCAATGGTACGAGGTTAATTGTCAAGAGATTGCATCAACGTGTCATTGAAACGAAGATCATCACTGTTAACAAACATGTGTTCATACCCCGCATCACCATGTCCCCTTTTGGAATTGATTAGCCATTGTTTTGTGTTGTCGTCAATTTCTTGTCTGAATGACATTTGCGATGGCAATCAACAAGAATCAAGGTTAAACACTGAACAATGTTGGGGTATATTTGCCATCTTTGGTCTTTTACCATGGTCAGCTATATGTTGTTATTTCATGGGTCACAAGCAGTGCAAACATCAAGATTTTCAACAGCCAGGGTCTCGATGAATACATGTAGAATGTGGTATATAAAGAGGTTTTGGAAATGTAGTTTGTAGTTGTAATTTTGTAATATGTACCGTCAAATACACACACACATGTGCATTAGGCATGGGGTTCAAACTAGTATTGTTTTAAACTAGATCATCTTTCTTTTTATCAAACAAAATTTGATAAAATCACAACTCTAAATTGTCTTCTTGTATTTATGAAACTTAATTTAATAATGATAAAACGAATAAAAAAGCTATGAAAATTCAAGAAATAAAACTATAAATATTTTCAAGAAAAAATGATTAAATACTAACCAACATTTTTCTAAATGACAAATCGACAAACACTAATAACAAGATGAAATGTATATGCAATAATAAGTAACGTTTGTGTTTGGTTCTTAACCAACTTCAGACCCAACAAGACACTTATGAATAATTTACCCTTGGGCCGTTGTCAATAACCCGCATTTTTCCAAATTACAAACCAAAAAGCACTAGTAATAAGACGAAAAAATAAAATAAAAAACACCAGATAAGTAAGGTTTGTGTTGGGTTCTTAACCAATTTCAGACCTAAACAAGTCACCTATGAATAACTTACCCATGGACCCTTGTTGATAACCGGGCTCATTTTCTGAATAAGGAGCCAACAAACACTAATAACAAGAGCCCTCACCAAATATTTCCAAAAAACATTATTTGTCAAAAAAGAGAAAAATTTCGCCAGCTTTAAAAATATTTATAATTTATAATAAAAAATTAAAAAAATTAAATTTAAAAAAAAAAACTGTTTGGCAACAAAAGCAAAAAGGAATAGGCAGAGCAGATTGAGCTTTAAAGAACCGGACGAAAAAAGACTGAGTACAGATTAACCTAGCCCACTTTGGTGGCACGCAAGTGGGGCCCAGCAGCAGCAGCAGCAGCAGCTGAGGATAAGGGAACCAAACAACACCCCCACATCACTCCCTAGCCTACCAAACTCACCAATCACTAAATTCACAACACTACCCTACATAGTCACTGGTAGCCCAGCACTCATTTATCCATTTCAAAAAAATAAAAAAAATAAAAATCATTTTTATCCGTTTTCTATTTATTCTATTACTCATCCTATCATATTACTATTATCAGTATTAGTATATTATTATTATTATTAGGGTTTTTTTTAAATGGCGATATTTCGCCATAAAACTAAATTTAGAAAAAAATAAAAATGTGAAAAAGGTGAATTTGGAGGGTTTTTAGTCAGATTTATGGCTAAATGTTCCTAGGGATGATTGTCACTTTTTTAACATGTTTTTATGGATTGATCATCATTTTAGCTACAAAAAAAAATTCCTGAAATTATTATTTTTTGATTATTATGTGCTTTTTATATTTTACTCACATTGGAGGATTGGACACATAAAATATATATGATATAAAAATAATATAATAATATTTATAGCATTTTGGCATAGTGCAAGTGATATTTTGGCATAGTTCAAGCTGGGTTTGTTTTGGAAGAGGAGACGAGACAGACACGCACAGAGAGACAGAGAGCGTGAGAGAGAGAGAGAGAGACGAGAGGGTGTGGCAGCGATGGCGGCTCTCTTGGCTTCTTCCTGTGCGCTTTCTTCGTCATTGACGTTGCTCGCTTCTTCTCCCTCGTTTACTAGCTCTGCTCGCCTTCCTTCCTCATCTCGTTCCGTATCCGGAGTTGGAGTTTTTGTTGCTCCTGCGGCTGCTTCTTCTTCTGCTGTCAAGGTGTGTGCGGCTTGCTTTCTTTCTTTCTTTCTCTTTTGGTTTGTCTATTTGCTGAATCGGAAGAAAGAAAAATTGTGTGTTGTGAGCTGCGGTTTTCGGTTTTTGATTTCAAGGATTATCGATTCATGCCTTCCGTGTGTGTTTGATGCAAATGCTTTCTGTTATTGTTATTATTATTATTATTATTATCTGTCATGGTTCTTTTGGTCATGGATATGCTTGCTTTTTTGTCTAGCTTTTTTTCAGTGGATTGGTTGTATGGAGTAATGCTGATGCTCCGAAGCAGTTTCTCTTCTGGTTTTTTTTAATGTCTCTACCATGCGATGATTGTTTAGGTTGGAATCAGATGCCAGATAGCAGCAGCTAATGCGGATGATGAAGAAGCGTCGTCGTCGTCGTCGTCAGTCAAGAGACGGGACATTTTCGTTGCTCTCGGTGCTTCCACCATTGCTGTAAGTATTTTCCATCACTGAAGGCGACCAAAAATAGAGAGAGAGAGAGAGAGAGAGAGAAAGATTTGTATGTTTCTCCAAAGAA
>Ga0209208_10006791_pt1 | contig 15734 bp, 19 predicted proteins | sample S1TSphfallax_3_FD_187694 | JGI IMG/M metagenome (GOLD analysis project Ga0209208, IMG submission 187694) | Host-associated microbial communities from peat moss isolated from Minnesota, USA - S1T2_Fd - Sphagnum fallax MG (SPAdes) (version 2) | ecosystem: Host-associated > Plants > Peat moss >...
GTGCTGCTCCCGCAATTCTGATTGCGGGCACCGCTGCTCCGGCGAACAGCCGCGCTGACGAGGCATCGTCAGCGCGACTTCGGATCACCGCGCTGAGCACTCCCGGCGAACGGCATGAGCACCGCAATCACGGTAGGATGAAACCCATGCTCGAGGGCGCAGCCATGAACAAAACCACCGGATGATTCGATGAGTCGCTTCCTGCCGGCGATCGCGCAAAGTTCGCTGCCACTCCTGACCCGTCTTGACCCCGAACGCGCCCACGACTGGGGCCTTGCGGGCCTGAAATTGCTGCGCCCTTTGTGGCCCGCGACGGCAATTCCCGCACATCTCGCGGTGCGCTGTTTCGGCCTCGATTTCGCGCATCCCCTCGGCCTTGCCGCGGGGTTCGACAAGAACGGCGACTACCTCGACGCCCTGGGCGCCTTGGGGTTCAGTCACATCGAACTTGGCACCGTCACGCCGCTCGCGCAGCCGGGCAACCCGCGACCGCGGATGTTTCGGCTGCCGGCCCGGGAGGCGCTGGTGAACCGCATGGGCTTCAACAACAAGGGAGTGGATTATTTGCTGGGGCAGCTCGCGCACAGCCGCTACCCCGGCGTCCGCGGGATCAGCATCGGTAAGAACCTCACCACCCCGATCGAAAGCGCCGAGCAGGACTACGTCGCCTGCCTGCGCAAGGCCTACGCGCAGGCCGATTACATCGCGGTGAACGTCTCCTCGCCCAACACCGCTCGCTTACGCGAACTGCAGGGGCGCGCGGGTCTCGACCGCATCGTCGGCGCTTTGCAAGAGGAGCGCGAGAGACTGGCGGGTGAACTCGGCCGGCGGGTGCCCCTGCTGGTGAAGATTGCCCCCAATCTCGATGCCGACGCGGTGAGCGACGTCGCCGCCGCGTTGCAGGCGCTTGGGCTCGACGGCATCATCGCGACCAACACTTCGAACGACCTGACCACCCTGGGTGACTGGCCCGAGGCGCACCGCGGCGGGCTCTCAGGCGCGCCATTGCACAGCCTCTCGGTGCGCGTCATCGCCCAGCTCCGCGCCGAGCTGCCGGCGGGCTATCCCATCATCGGCGTCGGCGGCATCATGAATGCCGGTCATGCGCTCGCGACGCTGCGCGCCGGTGCCACGCTGCTGCAGGTGTACACCGGCTTTGCCTATCGGGGCCAGGCGTTGATCACGGAGATCCTCGAGGCGCTGGCAACCGAGCGGCTCGCTACTTCTTCAGCACCGCGGTCAGCTTGATCTCGGGAACGCTGGCGAGCGCCTTCGACAGCGGGCACTCCTGCTTGGCCCCCGCCGCGATGTTTTGAAACGCGGCCTCGTCGATGCCCGGCACCGTGGCTTCCAGCTTGAGTTCGATCCGGTCGATCTGAAAACCGCCGCCTTTCGCCGCCAGCCGTACGCTCGCCTGGGTATCCACAGCCGTGGTCGCAAAGCCCGCGGCATCGCAGGCGAATGAAAAGGCCATGGTGAAACAGGCGGCATGTGCCGCGGCCAATAGCTCCTCCGGATTCGTGCCGTGCCGATCGTCCTCGAAACGGCTGCCGAACCCGTAGGGGTACGCTTTCAGTGCCTCCGTCTGCGTACTGATATTGCCCACGCCTTTCTTGCCCTGACCCGCCCAATGAACCGTCGCCGTCTTATCCGCCATTGCCGTTCTCCTCATATCCAACCGTTCAGTCATTTTGCCGTCAGGGCGAGTCCGCTCCGGGCGCATCGATTTCATAACCTTTGGCACGCAGCTCATCGAGCAGCCCGCCCTTTTCCAACAACATGTCAAGGTTGACCACGGCCACCGTCACGCCGTCACCTTGCAGGTATTTGTCGATGCGGTCGAACCAGGTCCGCCGCACGTCGTTGATGAGTTCGGTCGCACCGGCGCCATTATCCAACGCAGCCCGGCAGTCATCGACCTCAGGAGGCTCATGCAACTTGGCAATTCGTTCGACATTGCCGCTCGCCCACGCTTGCGCACGATCGACCAGTCTCGGTAAATCCTTCTCCACCGTTATCAGCGAAGCCGCCACACAGGTATTCTCGGTCGCCGGCGGCAGGGTTTTTAGCACGTCGAGGAAATCGCTCACGCCGGCGATCTTCAATTCCTCGACCCTCACGCCATGCTTTTCCGCCAACATCCGCACTGCAGCGCCCAGATCGAGCCGCGTCGACAAGCCAGCTTGATGAAAGGCAGCTTGCTGCAAAAAAGCGGCGGCAATGATCGGACGATAGCGCTCCCACTTGTCGGAATCCGCCGTGTACAGCGCGCGCTGGGCGGCAAACCGCCGGTAGAGATCCGGCGGCATGACGTCCTTCAGCCGCGCACCGCCGCGGACCATCAACAAGCTTCTCTCGGTGATGAGCAGCCAGAGGATGCGCACGATGCCGATATCGAAGGGCTTGGGGATGATCACCCGCTGAGTGGTGGCGAGCAGCTGCTCGAACTGCGTGGAGCGCCAGGTGATGCCCTTCGGCAGCGGCGTCATGCTGCCGAGTATCCAGACGCTCGCCGCGCCATGATGCACATGCCACATGCCGGGCCCCGTGCGCTCGCCCGTGACCACGACATCATCGAGCACCGGTGGCGCATCGGCGGCGCGACTCAGCGTGAGCGCGATCACGCCCAAGACGACGGCACCAATCCGCAAGAAGCCAACGAGTTCACGTTTGCGCCGTCCGATACTTTGTACGATCAACATATTCCGCCGCAGGAGGTTTGCATGGCGAACATTATGGCATCGGCGGCGCGCGTCGCGTGCGCACTGGCCGGACTGCTGCCGGCGAGTACATCACCCGTTATCGCCGATGACCTGGCCGCTGTTGGCTACAGTCCGCTGCCGGCCAATTACGCATTGTGGGTCGACAAGGACCACTGGTCGGATGAGTACTCCGTGTTTCATGTCACGGTCGCCGAGGATTTCGGCGAGGTCACGGGAGGCTTCGCGGCCTCGGATGATCCCCGGTTGAAACCGCTGACGCGGCTCGACTCAGCATGGAGTGTGGAGTCCTCTCTATTGCCTTTCCCGCTGCGAATCGGCGACGGCGTATCGAGCGCTGCGCTGTGGGACCAGCCGGCGCGGATGGGCGGCCTGCAAATCGGGACTCTGCAAACGGCACCGCCGCCGGTGTTGTCACCGCCAACCATGCTCGCATCGCCTTATCAACCTTCGAACTCCGAAGGGTTCTCCACGACACGCTTCACCGATCATCTGCGCCTGGCTGTCCAGCTGCAGCAGGTAAGCCTCACGCCGGAAGGCCAAAGTGAATTCTCGCTGGAGTCCGGACGGCTGCGGGAAAATTTTGAATTGCGCAGCAACGATTATGGCCCTTGGCTCAACTCTGGCACGTTCCGCTATGGGCTCTCCGGCATGACGACCATTGATGGCGAGGTCGCCGAGTTGGCGCATCAACAGAACTATCTGGGTGTCGGCCTGTTCCAGGGCTTTGGGCCCTTCGGCACCGTTTCAGCGCGGGTCGCCAACAGTCATGGCGAGGCCTATGGATGGTTGACCATGCTCGGAGCCGACTACCGGCGCGATCAAATCAACGTGGCCTTGAGGTCGACTATTCAATCATCGACTTTTCAGGACGTCGGCGATGCCGCGATGATCGAGCCGTTGCGACAACGAACCCTGGCGAGCGCCGGTGTGGACCTTGGCGGATTGGGCCGGATCTCGATCGCGGGGGCGGCCGAGATCTATACCGATGACAGCCGCCGCGACATCGTCGCGCTCAGTCATTCCATGCCCTTCGGCAGCGGCGGCATCGTCTCGACCGCTGCCGCGTATTCGCCGGGACAGCTCGGCAATTCGGCTCTGCTGCTGTTCTTTACCTATCCCTTCGACGACGCGGGTCGATCAGCGCGAACACTCGATCGGGCGGTCACATCCGCACTCGACCAGAGCATGGTCGATGCCTACGGCCTGCCGAAAAACCTGAGCGTCGGCCGCATCACCCTGGATCATCCGGGCCAACCGCTGTACTCATCCGACAACTTATGGAGTCGTGAGCCTCCGTAAGAAATCATAGTAGAAGTCCACTCCCCGGTAGAAAGACTCGACAGGGATCCGCTCGTCGCGACCATGCATGCGATTGTCATCGTGGTCGATGGCAATTCCCGAGATGCCGTAGCTCGGGATGCCGGCCGCCATGGTGTGAATGCTGTCCGAGGCCCCCGTCTCCATGATGGGCACCACGGGTGTTCCGGGCCACAGCTCCTCCGTGACGCTGTGCAAGGCCTTCATCACGTCGGGCCGCAAGGGCGGCGGCACCATGGCTTTTCGATCCGAGCCGTGATCGGAGATCTCGCCGTCATCGCCTTTGTAGCGCACGCTCAAGGTAGGATCGTCGAATAACTTCACCAGATCGAGCCGGATCTCCTCCTGTGAGTGGCCGGGAAAGATGCGGCAGTTGACATTGGCCTCCGCGCGTTGCGGCAGCGCATTCGGTGCATGACCGGCCTCCATCATGGTGGCGACGCAAGTGGTTCGCATGGTGGAGTTGTAGCGGGGGTCTTGCGACAGGCGCAGGATTGCCGCCGGGTCCGGCGGGGTCATCGTGATGGCGCGAAAGTCCGCGGCCTGCGCACCCGTCTCGAGACTGGCCATTTGCGTGAAATAGTCACGCGTCACCGGATTCATCTCGAACGGGAACGGCGTCGCCTGCAATCGAGCCAGCGCGTCGACCACGTGATAGATCGCATTATCGGGGCGCGGCAGCGAACTGTGCCCGCCCGGATTCGTGGCGAGCACCTGAAAGTCCGCATAGAGTTTTTCGGTGGCCTCGATTTCCATCGTGAGCGGACGGCCGTGATCGGTCACCACCCCGCCCGAATCGGGATTGAGCGCATAGTCGGCATCGATGAGATCGCGGTGATTGTCGAGCAGCCACTGCACGCCATTGGACTTGCCGCCCTCTTCATCGGCGGTGAGCGCCAGAATGATGTCCCGGTCGGGCACATAGCCCGCCTTCTTGAGCCGGATGAGGTCGGTGACCACGATGGCATCGCTCGACTTCATGTCCTGCGTGCCGCGACCGTAGAAGTAACCGTCTTTCTCCACGAATTCAAAGGGATTGGTGGTCCAGTCCTCGCGGCGCGCCTCCACCACATCCAGGTGAGCGATGATGAGGATCGGCCTGAGTTTTGAGCCCCGCTTGCCGCGATACCGGGCGACCAGATTGCCCTTGCGGTCGTTGGGTCCGAGGACGGTCACGTCGGCAGCCGGAAAACCGGCCTCGAGCAGCCGCTGCGCCATGGCATTCGCAGCTACGGTCGTGCTTCCAATTGAATCCGTGGTGTTGATTTCGATGAGCTGTTTGAAAATATCGCGGCCAAGACCATGGCTTTCAGTTTCCGATAGAGGCGCCGACATAGCACACGCGAGTGCGAGAATTCCGGCGGTGACCAGGGTCGATTTCCAAACTCGCTGTTTCAATGAAACTCCATCAATTGCATGCAAAGCTTGCAAGAATGGCGCTAACAGAAATCTGAGTCAATCGCATCGCAGCGTACCGCTCTGCGGAATGCCTGTTGCAGCGCAATCAGGGCGAACAGTCGCCATGCTATGGTGGGCGGTCAAGTCCGATCTATTACCCAGGGAGTGGCATCATGAAAGACGATGGAGCGCGCGCTGTGTCGCGCGAAGAGGCCGAGAAGGCAGTCAAGACCCTTTTGCTCTGGGCGGGCGAGGATCCGGATCGGGAGGGACTCAACGATACGCCGAAGCGTGTGGTCGATGCCTACCGCGATTGGTTCTCCGGTTATTCAAGCGATCCGGGCGACTACCTCCTCCGTACCTTCGAAGAAGTCGAAGGCTATGACGAAATGGTGATTTTGCGCGACATCGCCTTCGAATCCTTCTGCGAGCACCACATGGCGCCCATCATCGGCCGCGCCCACGTCGGGTATCTGCCCACCGATCGGGTCGTGGGCATCAGCAAGCTTGCTCGCGTCGTCGATGGCTTTGCACGGCGGTTTCAGGTTCAGGAGAAGCTCACGGCACAGATCGCGGCCTGCATCGATGACACGCTGAAGCCGCGCGGCGTCGGCGTCGTGATCGACGCCGTCCATCAATGTATGACCACCCGGGGCGTTCACAAACTTGGCGTGTCGATGGTGACCAGCAAAATGCTCGGCACCTTCCGCAAGGACCCGAGCACGCGCGCCGAATTCCTGCGATTCATCGACATCGAAGGCATCCAACGCCGCTGACCGGGACGATCAGTTGCGCCGTGAACCCGGCCCCGCACGCACCGGCATCAAATCCACAGAAAAGCTGTACTTGTGCCGCTCGCCGGGTTGCAGGGCGCCGACGCCCACGACATGCCGCGCAATCTTTTCGCCGCGTTCGTTGGTGATGGCAACCACGACGCAATACTCGCATTGCTCGTCACGAACCGCGTGCTGGATGGTCCCTTCCACCCGCATCGCCGGCACCCCCCGGCTCTCCTGTTCGGCGGCAGAGCCGGAACTGAAGCGCAAGTGATGCTGACAGCCGGGACAAATGCTGGCGCTTTGCAAAACCGTCGCCTTGCAATGAGGACAGATCCGCGTCGCGCCCAGCGGGCCCGGACGAACGGCACTCATGGTCAGATCTTGCCGGCCGCCACGCTCGCAGCAGTCGGCACGCCCGTGGCCGTGCCGGTGGCCGTAGTGACGCCGGTCGCCTTGGCGGCCTTCTCCTCGGCCCAGCCGAACTCCACGTGCCCGCGCATGCGCGAACCCGCGGCGACCGTGATGGAGCCGGCCTTCACATCGCCGACGATCACCCCACCGTCCAATACGTCGACGCGCTTGGCAGACTCGATGTTGCCCTGCAATTCGCCACCGACCACGACGATCCCGGCGAGCAACTGGCCGGTCAAATGGGCGCCGGGCTCGATGCTGAAATTGCCGTCGATCCGTACGTCGCCCTTGAAGCGACCGGCCATTTTCACGTTTCCGGTGCCTTCAATCTTGCCTTCAATCGACAAGTTGGCTGCGATCACCGATTCGCCGCCTTCAACGCGCGCGGCGGGTACCGGAGCCGGCCGGCGCGGCGGCACTGCCACCGCGGCATCGGCGGCAGCCCGCGGGTCGGCCCGCTCAGGCGGCGGCGTCGGTGCGGGCGCAGAACCCGCCGCTGCGGGTGTAGGTGTTTCTTTCCAAAGTGCCATGATCGGTCTCCCGCTGATTAGGTTTCAAAAGACTACACGCTAATGCTTCAATATGTCATCGGGCCAGTGTCGATTAATGGAGACGCTGAGTATGAATGCACCCGCCCAGTGCGCAAAGCCCTAAGGAATTTCCTTGTTCGAACACCTCGATCGCCTGGATCCCGACGCCATTCTCGGATTGATGGCCCAGTATCGAGCCGATCCTGACCCGCGGAAGGTGGATCTGGGAGTGGGGGTATTCCGTGATTCGAACGGCAATACCCCCATTCTCGACTGTGTACGGCGTGCCGAAGCCAAGGTGCTTGCCGCACAAACCACCAAGTCCTACGTGAGCGCCGCGGGCCGCGAAGAATTCAACCAGGGCGTCCTCGATCTTGTGCTCGGTCACTCCCATCGAGCGCGGCTGGAACGCCGGGCGCGGACCGTCCAGGCCCCCGGCGGGTGTGGTGCATTGCGGGTGGGCGCAGAGTTGATTCGCATTGCGGCACCGACCGCCACGGTGCACGTGAGCACCCCGACCTGGGGAAACCACATTCCCCTGCTGGGAGGTTCGGGGCTGCGGCTGGCTCGGTACCCCTACTATGACGCGGCCGCGCACCGGCTCGACGTCGGCGCCATGCTGGATCACCTGGACCAGGCCGCTGCCGGCGATGTGGTATTGGTGCACGCCTGCTGCCACAATCCCACCGGCGCAGATCTCACCCGGGCGGACTGGGAAGCGGTGATCGACCGGCTCGAGCGACGCCGGCTGGTGCCGTTTCTGGACCTTGCCTATCAAGGCTTCGGTGAAGATCTCGAGGCCGATGCGGCGGGAGTGCGCCGGGTCGCCGAACGCCTCCCGGAAGTCCTCATCGCCACGTCCTACTCGAAGAATCTGGGGCTCTACCGCGAGCGCGTCGGCGCCTTGATCGTGGTGAATGAGGACGAGGCGCGCGCCACGGCCGTGGAGACACATATTCTCCAGATCGCGCGCAGCATTTATTCGATGCCTCCCGACCACGGCGCCGCCATCGCGGCCACGATTTTTGCGGATCCGGAGCTGCGCGCCAGCTGGCAGGACGAACTGGCCCTGATGCGAGGGCGGATCCAAGGCATGCGATTCCTGCTGGCGCGGCATCTGCGCGATGTCACCGGTCACGATGCCTTTGATTTCATCCAGCACCAGCGCGGAATGTTTTCGCTATTGGGCGTCGGCAAGCCGGTGGTCGAGCGGCTGCGCGACGCGCATCACATCTACATGACCCAGGATAGCCGCATGAATCTCGCCGGCATCATGGAGGGCAACGTACGCTACGTGGCCGAATCCATCGTCGCTGCGAACCGCCCTAGCCAAGCGGCTGCACCCAGGCACCGCGCCGAGCGCTCCTAGCCAAGCGCTTCGGTCAGCGCGTCGATTTCTTCGTCACATTCCTCGATCACGGCCGGGGTGCCGGCCTCATCCAAGCCGAGCCGGGTCGCCGCAGGAATGTCCTTGAGAATGGCGCCCAACCCAACGAGATTGTCGCGCTGTTCGGCGAGGACCACGGCAACACAGATCACATCGCGCAAGTCCGGCGGCGCATCGACCGGTTCCCGGCTGTATTCGTGCTGCTGGCCCACGGCCAGCGCCATCTCTTCGGAAAAATCCCAGTTCTCCAGGATTGCCTGGCCGATGGACGCGTGCCAGTCGGTGATGATGCCCTCGAGTGTGCCACCGTCCGCGAACAATTCCGGATGCTGTGCGGCGCGAGTCATCACGTACAGCTTGCCGATCCCATGCATCATGCCGCCCAGCAGTGCTTCATCGGGGTTGACCACGCCGGACCGACGCGCCAACACATAGGCAAAGGCCGCCGCCACGGTACTGCGCTGCCAGAGATCGTGCAGGTGAGGTTCGAGTCCGGCCAACTTGTTGGCATGACGAATTTGCGCCATGGCATACGACATCGCGGCGCTGCGTACCATGTTGTAGCCGATCCGGGTGATCGCGGTACGCAGCTCTCCGACGGCTCGACCGCTGCGATTGAAGGATGCCGAATTCGCGATGCGAATCAGCCGCACCGACAACGAGGGTTCCGATCCGACCACTCTCACCACCTGCTCGATGGTCGTGTTGGGATCAGACAATAATCGCCGCACCCGGACCGCAATCTCGGGAAAGGACGGAAGTTCGATTTTCTGATCGGAGAGTTCGAGCGCAAGTGAGCGGACGAAGTCGAACGCGATGTTGGGCAGTGTGGTTGGCTGTCGGGTCACACTGATGGGTCGACACCGTTCAATAAAACTTTAGGTCGATGACACCGGGTGTCGATGAGACTTGCGGCCGGTCAGTGACCGGCCGGCCGTTGGCCCGCTGATCGACTGGTGAAGCGCTGCCGAATCTCCCCGTTGCGCGACCGTTCGGTGAAACGACCGCGGCAATAGGCCGAGAGCACCTTGCGCCAAAAGGCCACCGCACCGGGATTACGTTGGTATTCGACGATTTCCCATTCACCAGCGAAGCGGTCGAACATCAACGTTGCTGCATCACGGCCGATGCCGCCGCGGCGAAATGGCTTGCGGATGAAAAACTCCGACATGTTGTAGTCGACGAGCATCTCCCCCGCCAAGGCCACTTGCGGTCGGGAGACCAGCGCAAAACCCACGCTGTCGGAGCCCCTCAAAATGACCAGAGGATGCGCGTGATCGTTGGAGAACCAATTCGCGAAAATTTCATGCTCTCGAGGGTTGTCCCCCCCGAGTACCGAGAACAGCCCGGTATTCAGATCAGAAAGCGCATCGAGATACTCGCCGTAGACATCTTGGATCCACTGGCGATCCTTCTTTGCATGCCGGCAGTCGCGAATACTGACTAGCAATGACTACACGTCCTTGCGTACTTTAAAACAGCACAGCCCGAGCAGACGAAACGACGTCCGTCCGCTCGGGCATGTGGGTTCAGCGCGAAGCGAATTACTGCTTCGGGGCGTCCGCACTCGATGCCGCGGAGGCCGCATCGGCAGCGGCGCTGGCAGCGGTAGCCGAATCAGCAGCGGCGGAGGCAGAAGCGTCCGCGGAGGAAGCAGCGGGTGGAGTCGTGTCGGTCGTGGGCGCGGGAGCCTCGGTCTTGCTGCCGCAGGCACTCAGCACCAGTGCAGCGACAAAAGCGCTTAAAGCAAGTTTGGTCTTCATCTATCGATACCCCAGAAATATTTAATGATAACTAAAAGGCCGAGCGTGTTTCTGGGTTTACACCCAGACGTCCGCGGGGATTTTAGAGTGTTTCACCCTAATTTCATATCTCTTTCGCGGATTATGGACTGCCTTTAACGTCAACACGCGTCTCCGCAACGGATCACCCGCTAGGGATCCTGAGGGCGGGTGGTGCATAATTTATGCCTTACTCGACGAGCATGCCGGAGGCATCGTGAACCCAAGCGCTTTGGACGATCTTTATTTGTATCATTTACAAACTGTCAAAGAGCGCACCGATCGGTCGCTCGCGGATACGGGCTTCGATGCATTGGTGATCCAGGCGGGAGTTGCTCCCACCCAGTTTCTTGACGATCAAGACTATCCTTTCAAGGTCAACCCGCATTTCAAGGCCTGGGTGCCGGTGCTCGACAACCCTGCCAGCTTTTTGGTTTACCGTCCCGGGAGCGTGCCCCGGTTACTGTTCAACCAACCCAATGACTACTGGCACAAACCGGCACCCATTCCCGACGCCGCCTGGACCAAGTCGGTGGACATCATGCCGATGACAGACCCGACCAAGGCATCGGCACAATGGGCGGGTTATGGCCGGGTTGCCTTCATCGGGCCGCCCGGCAGCTTTCAGGATGCCGACGCTTCCGTCGTCAATGACAAGGAATTGCTCAACCGGCTGCACTTCGATCGCGCAGTGAAGACGCCCTATGAACTCGAGTGCATGCGTCGTGCCACGGTGTTGGGTGCACTGGGCCATCGCGCCGCGTATTTGGCGTTCCTTGCCGGAGGATCGGAATACGAGGCGCACATGCAATATCTGCAAGCCTGCATGCAGCGCGAGGAGGAAATGCCCTATAACAACATCGTCGCCTACAACGAAAACGCAGCGGTCCTTCATTACCAGCATCTCGACCGGCATGTGCCGAAGCCGCTGCTGTCATTCTTGATCGATGCCGGCGCACAGTATCGCGGATACGCCTCGGACATCACGCGCACCTACGCGGCATCGCCGGGACGATTTGCAGATCTGGTGGCGGCCACCGACCGCGCTCAGCTGAAACTTTGCTCCGAAATCGTCGCCGGCAAGGATTACCGTGAAGTACATCTGTCGGCCCATCGGGTGCTGGGCGATGTACTGTACGAAGCCGGCATCAGCCGGGTCAGTGGCGAGGCGGCGCTCGAGCGGGGAATTACCAGCGTGTTCTTTCCGCATGGCATCGGCCATCTGCTCGGGCTGCAAGTGCACGACGTGGGTGGTGTTCAAGGCAGCCTCTCGGGCGCAGAGCGGGAACGTCCGCCGGGACATCCTTACCTGCGCCTGACGCGGATGCTCGAGCCCGGGGTGGTGGTGACCGTCGAGCCCGGTCTTTACTTCATCCGCTCGCTGCTCGATGCCGCGCATGCAGATGCTGCCAAGGCGCCGTTGATCGACTGGGATTTGGTGGCGGAACTCACGCCCTACGGCGGCATTCGCATCGAAGACAACGTGGTGACGACGGCATCCACGCCGGAGAACATGACCCGTGATGCGTTTGCGCAGCTGGCCACTGAGAAGGCCGCAGCCTAGCCCGCTCGGCCGCGGTAGCCCCCCTTGGTCGCGCCGCGCTGAAAGGCCCTGGTGGTCGGCTCAGCGACCATCGCCAAACCGACCCTCAAGGTCAGGCGGCGGCCTTCTTCCGCCGCTTTGGCGCCGCAGCCTCGGCACCCGCCTCATCGCCTCCAGACGCCTTCTTCTTGGACTTTTTCGGCGCCTTGGCGTCTCCATCCGCCTCATCGCCCGTGCCAACGGCCGCCAATTCCACGAGCTGCATCAGCGCCATGTCCGCCGAATCACCGGGCCGGGGCTCCATCTTGAGTATGCGGGTATAGCCGCCGGCCCGCGCTTTGAAACGGGGCCCGAGATCGGTGAACAATTTCTCGACCACCGCATCGTCACGCAGACGCGCGAAGGCGAGACGGCGCTTGCCCAACGAATCGATCTTCGCCAACGTGATGAGCGGCTCGACCACGCGGCGCAGTTCCTTGGCCTTGGGTACGGTGGTGCGGATCGTTTCATGCCGCAGCAACGAGGTGGCCATGTTGCGCATCAACGCATGGCGGTGAGAGGCATTGCGCGAGAGTTGCCGGCCGCTGTTTCGGTGACGCATGGTCTTAGATTCCGTCGCGCTCGTCGTCGCGCTTCAGGCCCGGGGGCGGCCAGTTGTCGATCCGCATGCCCAGAGTCAGTCCATGGCTCTCCAGCACTTCTTTGATCTCGGTCAGGGATTTCTTGCCGAGGTTCGGGGTCCGCAGCAGCTCCACTTCCGTACGCTGCACGAGATCGCCGATGTAATGAATGTTCTCAGCCTTGAGACAATTGGCAGAACGAACCGTGAGCTCCAATTCGTCGACCGGCCGCAGCAAGATGGGATCGAACTGGGTCTCGGTGGCCTTCGCCGTCGACTCGTCCTGGCCTTGCAGGTCAACGAACACCGACAGCTGGTCCTTGAGAATTCCACCCGCCCGCCGGATCGCCTCTTCGGGATCGATCGTGCCGTTGGTCTCGATGTCGAGGATCAACTTGTCGAGATCGGTACGCTGTTCGACGCGTGCACTCTCCACGTTGTACGTGACCTTGCGCACCGGGCTGAACGAGGCATCGAGCTGCAGGCGACCGATGGCCCGCGTCTGTTCCTCGAACGCCAATCGCTGCGCGGCCGGGCGGTAGCCGCGGCCCCGCTCGACCTTGAGTGACATGGTCAATTCGCCCGCCTTGGTGAGGTTGGCAATCACCAGATCCGGGTTCAGGATCTCGATGTCGTGATCGCCGGCGATGTCGCCGGCCGTGACCGGTCCCGGCCCCTTCTTGTGCAAACGAACCTCGGCCACATCGCGGCTGTGCATGCGGATCGCCACCGACTTCAAGTTGAGCAGAATGTCCACCACATCCTCTTGCACGCCCTCGATCGCGGTGTATTCATGCAATACCCCCTCGATCTCGATTTCCGTGATGGCGGCTCCCGGCAGTGAAGACAGCAGCACCCGGCGCAGCGCGTTGCCCAGGGTGTGACCAAACCCGCGTTCGAACGGTTCGATCACGATACGCGCATGGCGCGGCGACACGGGTTGGACCTTGACCACCCGTGGCTTCAAAAATTCATTGATCGATCCTTGCATGGATATCACCTACGTTGAGACTAACCGCGGACACGCTGCAGACGTTGCTGAGCAGTACTTGCCAAATTCTTATTACTCAAATTCTTGACCGCCCAAATCCTTACTTCGAGTACAACTCGACGACCAAGCTCTCGTTGATGTCGGGGAGGATCTCCTGCCGATCGGGTACCGATTTCAGCACCCCGGAGAACTTCTTGTCGTCCACTTCCACCCAGTCGGGAAAGCCCACCTGCGCGGCGATCGTCAGCGCGGCCTGGATACGGGTCTGCTTCTTCGCCTTCTCCCGCAGACTGACCACATCACCCGCCTTGCATTGGTAGGAGGCGATGTTGACCAGCTTGTCGTTGACGGAAACGGCCTTGTGGCTGACCAGCTGACGCGCTTCCGCGCGGGTCGCCGCAAATCCCATCCGATAGACCACGTTGTCCAGCCGGCATTCCAAGAACTGCAGCAGGGTTTCGCCGGTCGCGCCGGGCCGGCCGGCCGCCTTCTGGTAATAGTTGCGGAACTGACGCTCGAGCACGCCGTACATGCGGCGCAGTTTCTGCTTCTCGCGCAGCTGCAATCCATACTCGGAAAGACGCTGCTTGCGTTCGCTCTTGACGCCGCCCGGGGGCACCTCGAGTTTGCACTTCGACTCGAGCGGCTTGACGCCGCTCTTCAGGAACAGATCGGTTCCCTCGCGTCGCGACAGCTTGCATTTCGGACCGGTGTACTTTGCCATTACGAACCTTTCACTATCTTGAGCGGAAAACGGGTAACCCACCCTTCGGCCAAGGATTCTTCCTTAAGGCCGAAGTCCTCACATTGAGGACTCGCCCCGAGGGCGTACATCAAACGCGGCGCTTCTTCGGCGGACGACATCCGTTGTGGGGGATGGGCGTCACGTCTTCAATGTTGGTGATCTTCAAACCGCAACCGTTCAAGGCACGGACGGCGGATTCACGTCCCGGACCGGGTCCCATCACCCGAACCTCCACATTTTTCACGCCATGCTCCTGGGCCGCATTGCCGGCACGCTCAGCCGCGACCTGCGCCGCGAACGGCGTCGACTTGCGCGAGCCGCGAAATCCACAGCCGCCCGACGTGGCCCACGACAGCGTATTACCCTGCCGGTCCGTGATCGTGATGATGGTGTTGTTGAAGGACGCGTGCACATGGGCGATCGCATCCAGCACATTCTTGCGCACCTTCTTGCGGGCCGGCTTTCCGCCCTGGCCACCCTGCGCCGAACCTTGCTTCTGATCTGCCATAGTTTCCTTACACCTTGCCCGGGGGCGCGTTCATCTTCACAGCTTGCTTGCGCGGCCCCTTGCGAGTACGGGCATTGGTGCGGGTGCGCTGACCCCGCATCGGCAAGCCCTTGCGATGGCGGATGCCGCGATAGCACCCCAGATCCATCAACCGCTTGATATTCATGGACACTTCGCGCCGCAGATCACCCTCGACCGCGAATTTCGCCACCTGAGAGCGCAGCGACGCCACTTCCGCGTCCGTCAGATCCTTGACCTTGACGCTGTATTTCACGCCGGCGGCATCGCAAATGCGCGCCGCTCGGCTGTTGCCGATCCCAAAAATGTGCGTGAGGCCGATGACCACATGCTTGTTCATCGGTATGTTGATGCCGGCGATACGCGCCATCTACTTCTCCACCAGCGCCCGCGAAAAAAAGCGCATTAGTATATTAGGGAAACGTCTTAAGATCAATGATCTCACGCGGTCAGCCCTGCCGCTGCTTGTGCCGGGCATCCGACGAACAGATGATGTAAACGATGCCGCGGCGCCGCACCACCTTGCAGTTCTTACAGATCTTTTTCACAGAAGGACGAACTTTCATTTCTTGGCTCCAATGCCGCGCAGACTGGCCTTTTTCATCAGGCCCTCATATTGATGCGACATCATGTGTGACGACGCCTGGGCGACGAAATCCATGACACCGACGACGATAATCAGCAACGACGTGCCCCCGAACTGGAACGGGATGCTGGGATTCACCATCCGGATGATTTCGGGCAACAAGCATACGGCCATGATGTAGAGGCCCCCCCACAGCGTGAGACGGGTGAGCACCTTATCGAGGTATTCGCCGGTCTGCTGACCGGGGCGGATGCCGGGGATGAAGGCCCCTGCCTTCTTCAGGTTCTCCGCGGTATCCCTGGCATCGTAGACCAACGCCACGTAGAAAAAGGCAAAGCCGATGATGAGCAGCGCGAACAGCACCACGTGCAGCGGCTGGCCATAATTTAATATGGAGG
>Ga0209208_10006792_pt1 | contig 15733 bp, 10 predicted proteins | sample S1TSphfallax_3_FD_187694 | JGI IMG/M metagenome (GOLD analysis project Ga0209208, IMG submission 187694) | Host-associated microbial communities from peat moss isolated from Minnesota, USA - S1T2_Fd - Sphagnum fallax MG (SPAdes) (version 2) | ecosystem: Host-associated > Plants > Peat moss >...
TGGGTGTTTTTGTTGTCTTCCAAAATGTGAAGAACAATTTGTTAAAGCTACTACTACTACTACTACCCCATGTGAGAATGGTATGACAAGTATGACACAAAGCAAGCGCTTGGTGCACAATACGCCAATTGTGTGTGTGTTTTTGTGTGTGTGTCTATGTGTATGTGTGTGTGTTTTTGTGCAAAGACAATGTGCGAGTGCGCCATTGCTAGCGAGTGATGATGGGTTTAGTATGTTTTTTTGTATGAGGAAAATATGAAATCGCTGACTACCATGTGGGCAAAAGTATGACAAGTATGACACCAAAAGAAGACGAAGTAGGTATGCATTTTTGTGTGTGTTTTGTATTTTTTTTTTTTAAATAATTTTTTTTTCTCATTTGGAGATGCTCCTACTATTACATAGACTAGGGTTAGTTAAACTAGAGTTAGTTTCCACATTGACCCAAAAAAAAATGTATATATAAATTTTATAATTTCATTTTTCCAAGAAAATCATTTTTTTTTAATTTTTGAAATTATTATCATTTTCTTGATCTACTCTACTATTGCCAAATGAGTAGTGAAATTAATTCAAATTTTACACTAATTAATTAACCTAATTAATTAATAATAATACTAACTATAGACTTCTTCTTTTACAAGGTTAAGAGTCATCCAAAGTTTTGGTAACTAGTAAGCTTTATGAGCTCCTTTGGGGAGGGGTTTTTTCCCTATGTGTTTTAGGGTTTTTCTTTTATATGTTTTAGGGTTTTTTTCTCAATGTTCTTGACATCAGCTCTCTTCTCTTTTAGCTTTTGCTTGGAGTCTAGGTTTCTTGTCCTTATTCTTGACATGATTTTTCTTTTTCTTTTTCTTTTTTCTTTTTTTCCTTGCAAGGCTTTTTAGCTTTGTTTTATTAGGTGCATTTTGAACAAGTGGCACTACAAGCCTTTTGTTTTAAAAATAATGATTCTACATGAAAATTTTCTTAGAAGATGCAATGTAAATTGTATTTATTTTTATGGACTCAAATTAAAATCACTTAAGAGTTCATTGGCTTTATGATGAGTAATATTTATTTTTTAATTTTCTAATTTTGTTGGGGGTGTTTACTTGATGTTTTTTCCTTGAGCAATTGAAAGAATTATTGTGTTTTTATAAAATTGTATGCATATCTATATATGTATATATATATCCTCATTTTCATTCACACATGTAAAGTCATTCACATATATTGTTATGACATGCATAGATGTGCACACATATAAAATTATACAAATATACACACAAATAATTTGATCTTTGCATTGTTGCATGCTACTAGTGATGTTCAACTATTTTTATTTTTATTTTTTTTACGTTTTCATATATTTATGTCAATGTCAAATTTAATTTAAATTAATATACATTTCATGAACATGAAAAGACACATGTTTATATATATATATATCCATGTTGGTGGATAGGAAAAAAGAGTGAAATAGTTATAAAAATGGAGGTAGTTATTAGGAAAGGTGGGAAATTATTATTATAAAAATTAATAGGGAAAGGAAGTAGTTACAAAGAAAAAAGTTATGAAATAGTTAGGCTTGAAAAATGAGGTAATTATTTTTAAATTGTTTTTGGAATGGTCTAGGGACGATCATACAACCGAAATGGTTGTGTAGAAACGACATACGAAACTTTTTGCAAAGAACCTTATATAAACAATTTTCTATGTCACTAGAATTACAAGTGCGCACACTTCTAAAAACTATTTTAATTATATAACTACTTTTATTCATCAAAAAAATTAATTAAGAAAATTATTTTGAATGAAAAAATATAAATGTATAAGAACATTTTTTAACTCTGAAAAAAAATAATGAACAAAAAATATATAATAAAAACTATTCAAATCAACATCACTTAATAGAAAATTAAAAAATTATATAAAATTTTTATCAACAACAACACATTTCAATTTTATTTTTTTTGAAAAATGAATTTTACAATCATCAAAATCAAGCTTGTGTTTCACATTATGTTGCACATCATTGTTAGAAACATTCACCAAATAAACAATAACCAAATCTTCCCAACACAAATTATATTGTGCAATTAAATTATAATTAAAATCCATAATCAAAATGTTAAATACTAGACAATTGAAAAAGCAAAGCAAATATAACTTACCACAATGAAATTGAACATGTTTTGTTTGAGTTGATAAAATATTTGAGTATATTTACTTCAATTGCATAATAGATTGTCAATGTTCAACATGGCATTTTTTACTCCAAAATTCAACTACCATTCAATCCTTTTTTGAGGTGAAATTAACTATTATTTCCTCACCAAAAAAAATTGAAATTAAAATTGGATAACCATTTGATGTTTTTTTAGTCTTCTTATGAATGAACAACATTGCTTCTTATATTATTTCTTCAAAAAAAATTGAAAAAAAATATGATTGTTCTCCAATTTTATTTTCTATGAACTACCTAAACTTCCTAAATGAACAAAAATAATTAAAGAAAAAAGGAAAAAAAAAATTGAAAACTATTTAGAAATTAGCAATATATTTGTAAAGGAAAAAAAACATTATAGTTGTGAATGGGAAATATAGGGTTTGTGATCTACCCACTAATTAATAATTGACTCTTATTATTATTAAGTACTTATTAAACTAATCCTAATTAGTAAACAATTTGGTTTAACAATTGATCCCCCCTCAATAATAACTTAGCAATATTTGCATCCTCCTCCCCCTTAAAAGCAAATATAATAAATTCATAAGGGTGATGGTTTTTTAGTTCACATAGCCCTCCATTTATAAGTCTTAAAGAGGGTTGTTAATTGGGTGGGGGGTGTTTTGTAGGGTGTTTTAAAACCCTAATTTAAAACCCTAAACCCTAATTTAATTTTGGGTTTGAGAAACTCATGTAATGAATTTTTGTCTTAGCTTTTTTCAAGCTACAATTAAAACCCATTTAAAAAGATGGGTGAACTAGCCCACTAGCATGAATGCAATCTATTCATACATCATACAACCATAGACATAATTATTATTTTTATTATTTTTATTTTTATTTTTATTTATTATTATTTTTGCATTAACTTAGATTATAGGGAATTTCTATGTAGAAAGTTGAGTGGGAGAAATATTTTAGAAGAAAGAAATGAAAGAAAAAAAATTTGAAAAGAAAAAAAAAAATTAATTAGGGTTTTGTCAAGTAATTAGGGTGTCTCTCAACACAAAACCTCTGAGAAAATTTATTAGGGTTTAGGGTTTGTGCCTGTTATGTGGTTTAGGGTTTGCAAGCTCCAAACCCTAATGGCGATGGCGCGACGAGCAGGAGAGATCCCAAGAGAGAGAAAGAGAGAACGGGAGCGAGAGAGAGAGAGAGACAGAGAGTTAGAGGCGGTGGTTTTGCAGCGCAGATCAATGCTTGTGTGAGTAACGAGATTACCCCTTCTCAGCAAGCTACAAATAAGAAGAAGAAGAAGAAGAAGAAGAAGAAAAAGACGACCAGAAAACAATTACACTACCTCAGGTTCTATAGACTTTTTTTGACAAGCTGATCATTATATAGTATAGACTTTTCCTGAGTGTTTTTTTTTTCTTTGTTGAGTTTTCAGGCAATCAATCATCGCTCATGCATACAGAATCCAGTGGTGCTTTTTAGTCGCAGGAAAATTAACACCTTATAGAATTATTATTGTTTTGGTTTCTGGAAATTCTTCTTCACAAGAGATTTGGAAAAGGACTCCGCTGTTGCAACAGCATGTTACGTGTGTCAATTGGTGATCCTCATTCACTGGCTGGTTGTTTCTAGGGTTTTCTCACAAGGCTAAAGTGTGGCCGGTTGTTTTTGGGGTTTTCTTACAAGGCCTAAAGTGCTAGCCAAAGACAGACAGGATGTGTTGTTTTCCCATCTGCAAGTGAGAGGGATATTATAAGGTGGATTGTTGTGCAATTAAATGTTGCTGTTGAAGCTCAACAAGAATCGGCAGAGGACAAAACAGAATCAAATCATGGTTCAGAAAACCCTAAGAAATTCAAAGAACATTTTGATTGTTGATTTGTGTGTTCTTTGCTTAGCTTGAACTTGAGATCTTCCTGGGTCCATTTTTTTCACTTCTCTCTTCAAAGGTGAAGAAGGTGGGTACTCTCCACATAGAGACAGACAGACAGACATCCCCCTGTTTTCTTTTGTAAAAGATGAATTGGGGTCTGAAAATGTGAAGAATTGGGCTTCTTAGGAAATCTGTGAGACATGTTGTAGACTGTAGACTGACTGCACTCCATATGAGCAGGGGCCCCAGCGTTGGATCCACACTCCCCAGTTCAACAATTTTCATGTAGAAGAAGGGGGTGGAGGTGGATTCCTTCTTTGTTATGGCAATGTCAAGTAGGCTTGTAATAGTAGCAACATCTTGTTAGAGGCAGGCCATATATCCGGCAGGTGGTGTAATGTGGGTGAAGTAAATCCTTGTCATCCATCAATTGACCCCCCTCGTGGGCCCCTTTTCTCTTTCTCCTTCATGAACCAAAGTTCAGATCTTTAGGTGTGACTCATGCACAGAAGAATTTTTTTTTGTTTTTTTTTTTGTCTTATGTATGCAGAAGACTCACCAACCTTTGAGCCTGCACTCTTCTGATGGTAGGACCCTGGGACCCTGGGACCCTGTAGACTCTCACTCAAGTCTTGATCTAGTTTGTGTCCCATCAGAAGCTTTTATTTGACCTGATCCAGAACTACTTCTCAAGTAATACATATACAAAAATATGTACTTGTTGTTTTCTGTGTCTTTTATATGACGTTTCACGGATAACTGGCCATGACATCATGTTGAGCTTGTTGTTTGCAGTACCCAGGGGTACTCACCATCCATACACCCATCCATCCATCCATGCATCCACCCACCCAGCATTGTGTGTGTCGGGTAAAGGGGTCGGGTTCCTTTTTTGGCACTCTGGCTTTATCAAGCATGATGGATCTTGCAAACCTAAATTATTTGCTCCATGGTCAGGTTGCACATGATTTCTGTGGTTTTGCAGCAAACTCATTTTGTTTTTGGGAGTACACCATCAGACGTGTTCCATTCAGTCGACAAGTTGATGAATCCTGGGACTGGTAGAGAGAGTAGTTTATGTTTTGGGTATGCTTTTGTTTTGGTTGCTGAATTATTTGGTGGATGGAATGCCCTTGCATGTGTGCCCTCTCACTCAAAATTCCTATGGCAGGCTACTCGGAGATATATATACTGAAACCTACGAAGTTTAGGCATCCAAAGAACACTGGCTGCACACAACCCCGGAAGTGGATATTGTAACAACTGACAAAGTGCTGCTTTCACTGCTACAAACAAGTTGCAGTACAACAGTGCTGTGTGTGGGGGGAGAAAAGCTAAAAATCAGTGAATATCTACACCAGTTGTTGTTGCAACTGGCCATGTGATACATGCAATCCTTGACTCTTACTCTTGAGGAAAAAAGTCACATGAAGAAGAAGCATGGTGCGTATGCTCCACTGTTGAGTTCATGCAGGTAAATTAGACCGGACCTTTTTGACACCCAACAATTCCCTTTTGCAAAACTAGGAACAACTTGAGGATAGGATCTCTAGTCTTTTTTAGGAAGGAAGTACCCTCCATTCTAAAATACTTTCATCTTATTCGCATATTTGCTATTGAATGTTGGTTTTTTGCACAATTTAATCTATGTTGACATTTCTGATGTTGGAAGGGTTTAGGGTTTAGGGTCCTTTTTTAACTCCCACAAAAAGGGTTTCTGTTTTGCCTTTCTCCCTCTTTTTTTGGGTGTGTTTTAAATGTTGTACATGTTGTACATGTGTTGCAAGCAAAATGATTGAGCAACTATTGAAAGAGAAACTAGCCTCATCAGTTCCCACACCCAACTCAGGTGAAGACTGAACATCACACCAGGAAGAGAATGAAAATCAAACCATTTTCTTTCTTATTGAGTTTCCATGAAGCCAAGGGGTCCCCCAAGCTTTTCATGTCAACCAAAATCAAACTTTAGGTTGTGTTTGTAATAGACAAGCTAACCTTCTTTTTTGCTTCAGAAAAAAAACACAACCCAAATCATTAGTTTTTATTCTTGACCCTCTCACTTCACACATGCTTTGGGCTTGTTTGTGAAAGCCTACGTGTAACACTACTTGAAGAGAGCTCTTACAAGAGAGCTGAAGTGTGTGCATTTTCTCACTCTTAAGCAACACTCAAATCAATATACCTAGCTCTTCAAAATAGCCCATTCTTTACAATACAAAATGAAAGAAATTTCTAAAGATTCAATTTAAAAACATCTTTCATTTTGAGTTTCCATTGAATCTTTAGTAATTTAAGAATATAGACCATGATAAAGCACACCAAAGTTCACTTAACCTCTCCCCAAGAAAATGATCTTGATGGTCTTGTCACAACAAGTCTAACATGAAGGTTGGAATGTTGGTTAAATAGTTGATGCATTAGATGAGATGTCATATTTTCATGCCGTATGATCATTTGTGCACAATTTGTCCAAAAGTACCTTACATTACATAAAACATCATCAATATTATCATCCAAGATACATGGTCGTAGCCTTGAAATCAACAATGAGTTAATTATAATAAACCATCATTAGATTGGAATTTGTGTAGTTGACCAAATTTTGTAATCAAACAACATATACCATAATACCTTGGTAGATTTGCCATTAATTATATTATTTGTAAAAAAGTTGAAATTCTTAACTTGTTTCTTTTCCAAAAAACAAATACTTGTGAAGGAAAATAGAAAATATGCAAGAATCTCTTGTTTTTTTTTACATGAAATATCCATAATTAATTCATTATTCAACAAACATGTGTTGAAGCTACCCCCATACTATGGTATCCTTAATTTCAATGGTGGATTTCATCATTTGGAACTCAATGAAAAATTAGTGGTCTTATCTTGATACTTCAGTGATGGATATAAAATCAAACACATCTATATATCTACATATGCCTTGAAATTCCCTTCATCATTATATGCAATTTTTGTAACATTTCATGTGATATCTTTTTTTTAAAATTTTAATTTCATTTTTAAAAAGGTAATTAAATAGCTAGATATAAACTTTACTAATACATATCAAGTTTGAGAGTATTTAGATCTTACAATCAACATGGCTATGAACTTTTATTTGCAACTTATGGATGATGTGTTAATGTGTTATTAATATCTAAATTGACCATGTAGTTTTTTTAATAAAGTTATGGGGAAAATGACATAATTTTTTTCTTCATTAACTTAATAGGTTTTTTTAAATAATAAATTTGGTACATATTTATACGATGAAACAAAATTTACCCATGTAAATAATGCATCCATTGAAACAATCAAATTTTAAATATTTTTAGTGAAATATACTTGGTCCATATCAACATTTTTCAATCAAATTTCCATGGACTTGGTGATCTTCATAAGTTTATAGCAAAAACACACACCCCTCATATTACCATTATGACTATTCATTTTGAAACAAAATCAATTGTGCTTTTCAAATAGGGGAAAATATGTTTTGTTACAACCTTGGGAAGTTGCCATGGGCTAACAAAAATTTGGACCCAATTTTTCAATTAATTCAAAACATGCATCATTATAAAACCTATTGTCAAAAATTTTAACATACAAAAACATTATGGGTCATTTCTATACATTTATATTGACTTTAGTAAAAAAAATAAAGTTCCATAAATCATCCTTTTGGATGATAATTCCAAAGCAAAACATGTTACATATTAATTTTGATTTAGACTTTCATAAAATGTAACACAAAATGAAAGTATGTACTGGGAAACACAATTTCAAATATGAACTTGTTTTTTGAACTTCAAGAACATTTCTTCTTATTTTTTAAGAGTTTTCTTATGCTTTAAGAATATTTGATTTTGTTATTGTTATTGAAAAATAGTAATTCTTGATTATGGTTTTGTAGTTCAAGTGTAGGAATGGTTTTTTTGATGTAGCACTAAATTCATCCTCTTATGTAAAGTTTCAACAAGTTGTTGGTGATAGTGTTTCAACATTTACATTTCAACTAGCAAAGAAATGTTGTTTCCTATCTTTTGATTTTCAACTTGAATCTATGGATTTGTGGTATATATATATATATATATCGCTTTTCATGGAAAATCATATTCTTGAAAAAAATCTTACTATTACGGATAAATTTTTTAAAATTCATATAGCGAGTCCATGCATTTTATTAATTCACATCTTGAACCTTTTGGATCAAGGATTACAAGTGCATTGATTTTGAGAGATCTTGCCTTTGATTGATATCCTATTATTTATAGTACATTTCAAGAATTTAAAAACAACAATTGTGCATTATCAATTGGTTTCAATAGTAAAAAAAACTAACATGATCTAGTTTGTGGCACATTACTCAAGTTAATTTATGTTGATCCTACATTACCTAGTATCATCAAGTTGTTTCAAATCATTTCAATCTTGTGATCTCTTTATTGGTGAAATTTACTTACATCTATGATTTTATTTTTATTATATTGGATGATTCTTACAAAGTCTTGAAGTTTGTAATTGCTAACATCTAAAATTACAATCCATGTGATTATGTTAAAAGACAAAGTAAAATAACTTGTAAAATGTAGATGTACATGTGAAAATGAAAGTGTTATATATGCACACAAATACAAAATCAAATAAAATGTTTATTTGTAGTCATAGGAAAGATACATCAATTATGTTTCCTTGGACAAAGGTTTACCTTTATTGAAATAAAGATTTGAAAATTATACATAAATATAAACCATATTTTCCTTGTATTTTTAACAAAATATTATTTCATTATTGCATATAGATGTATTGTATTAAATCTCAACGGAAAATGCTTATGTACACATCCATGTAGGTGCAATTCTTGACATGGGCTTGTAACCAAGTCTTGAAGTGAATAAGGAGCTAGGTCGAAAACTAAGTTTAGGGCTTCACATTAAAAATGTTCAAAGGAACTTCAACCAAATTATATCAAATGTGTGCACTCCACAATAAATCCTATAAAGTTAAATGAAGGTATTCGCTTGGGAGATAATGATAATTGTCTTCACCTTGACAATAATAAGGGGTCCCAAGCTAAAAACTTTAGTAAAAAATAAATAAAAATAAAAACCTTGAAATACTTGAAAATGGAAAAACTTCATATTAAAATTTGGAGACCAATTTTACACTAAAACTCATTTTTGAAATTATGTTACTTATTCAATGGTAATCAAATGCACATTACACACCATCCTCCCGTCTAGAATAAAACAAATTTTCAACCCTAAATGCAAAGGTTATAGTATTAATATAATAAAATACATGTGTTGGATAGGCTTGGGTGTAGGTGTGCACCAAAAAAATGTATGGCCAATGAAATCACTATATTTGGTGGTTTAATTTTATTTTTTAATCTTGAATGAATTACTAGTTGAATGTGTAATAAGGTTTGATAGATTTATGAGAATTTTACAAGACCAATGGAAATGCTAGAAAAGGATCGTTATTTTCAATATTCAACAAAATAAGGTTGTGGTTACATTTGAAATTTATTTTTAGGACAATGGGATTGCTAGATTTGGTGATTTGAATTTTTTTTTAAAGATATTTTTAGTGAATTAATAACTCAATCTACAATTTAATAATTATTTATAGACAAAGCTCTAAACATTACTTGTGCACTTTGTTTTTGTTAGTTGGTGTGGTCTAACCTACAACAATGGTTAATCCTAACTTAAATACATTATCATTCATTTAAAGGATCATTTTAACCTCAAAAGTTAGAACTTATAACCTATTTAAAATGGATTATACCAAATTTAAAAACTTCGGATTGATCACATTTGTTCCATGAAATTCAAATGCAAGACTATAAACAAGTTTGTACTCCCTGACTTTGAAAGGTATGATTTTGTTTCTTAATTATAATTGGGATGAATATAATTATACACCCTTGTTTATTTATAAATATGATTTTTTTTGGCAATTGACAAATATGCGAACTTATTTATAAATTAAAATCATCTTTTAGGCATGTTTTCAAATGGCTTGTTTATTTCATAAATACAAGTGTAACACCCTTTCCCAAAGTGCAAGGTTCCAAATTGAACAATATCTTCCACTTGTCCCTTCATTTTTTTTTCCCTCTTTAATGTTTTCATATGACTCCCAATAGTTCATCATTATATATGTCAATCTCAAATTTGATTTTAGTATAAATAACATGCATATTAAAAGCCATATGTTAATTCATTTTTCCATATCCACGTAGGTGGGTCGGAGAAAGAGTGTGGTCCTTTTAATAAAGGAGTGAGATAGTTAGGCTTAGAGGAGAGGTAGGTATGAACAACACATACATATAAACAACAATATTTTTTTAATCTAGATTTTCAAGATTTTTTCAGAATATAATTTATTTTTGAAATGTTTATAGCTTTTACATCCAATGTAGTAAAAAATTGCCTTATTTTTCAATTGAAGTCATTTTTATAAAAACACAAATGAACCCAATGTGTTTCTAACCAACTTCCTTGAAACCTATTTAAAAAGGTTTTGAAGTTGTAATGCCCACTAACAAAGTTTTCACTTAAGGTTCTCTTTCATGTCACCTTTTGATTTTCCACAAATGATTTGTGACTTGGTCTATGGTTGCTTGGGTTAGATTGAATATTTTAAAAATCCACAAGAGTATGAAGGATTTTGGCAAAACTACAAGAATATTACAATCCAAATTAACCGTGACTTGAAAAATGGCCAATATTATACAATCAATAATTATTTTTCTTAAAAATGTTAACATGAGCTTGAACACATCACCCTTCGATTAAATTCAAATATAGAGCACCCTTTTGAAATGTAAGCGATTAACAACATATTTCACTTCAAAGTTCACATATAAACTATTCCATGTATCCTTTGCAATCTTTGCATGCACCAACACAATGAAGAAAGATTTTTCCCCCAACATTCAAAAAATCACTCGAGAAGTAACTTTTGCTTTTCTCTAATATAAACACCACATTAAAACTTTTCATTGGAAATAAGATTCCCATTCTCAACATTCACCATAGGTTCAACAAGTTCACTTGAAATTATATCACATAAACCCTTTTATGCAATAAAAACTCCATCTATATCCAGATATCAACCAACAATGCAATGATAAATTCACCACACAAACACTTTAAAACGTTCAATTCAATGGAACAATTTTTTTCATTTCCTTGAAGCACTCATACACATTATAAACAACATAAAACTCTAATACCATGTAGAAAATTGATGCAAAAAGTGAAAAGAATAATAAGAATAATAATAATAATAATAATATGACAAGGGGACCCTATAGAGTATATTGAAAGTTTTCCACTTATACTTACAATTTAACTCGTACACTATTCATACAAGAGGTGATAACCACTAGTAATATCACTTCAAATATTTCGATGGCCAAATTCTAAAGTATCGCCTCAAAACATTTACTTGATATCATGCACATCTAACCCCCTTTTCTTAGCATGACAAAACACCATTTGCATACTAAGAGTATAAACATGTCGCTCAAGTGAAATTTAGGTATAGTAACTTGATAAGGGATTGATTCCCGATGCAATAAAGAGAGGGATCAATCACTCCCTTCCAAAGATTGGCTCATTTTTATCATATCCAATATATATCTTTGGGCTTAGTGCAAAGCGCCCCCTCAAATCCATTGATGGTTGGTGCCTGAATTTTTTTTAAGTCAACACATCATCGTGTGTAAAATTGTTGTTTAATAGTGCATGCAGGCACATCAGTTGTTCATTAAGAACACTCGCACAACCATGGCAACGACCACTACTCCCAAACAAGTCTGGATATGATGTGACCATCTGATCATTTCCAAAAACCTCCCATAGTCTCCCTTGGAATTGAAAATTGTCAATCCCGGGAGTTTTCTCAACTCCTCGAATCCGGTTGCATCATGGACATAATGTTTTCTTGTGACTTTAGAAGCAAGCCTTTTGAACACCGCCCTTCAGATTGATCATCACCTGCCATAGATTTGCAAAGCTTTTACCTCCTATATTGTCATAAAAAATCTACAGTCCACTCTGCAACTGATCCCCATTCTCTTAAACCTCTTGTGGCATAATCTAACTTTCTACTTCTGTGTTAAAAAATGTGTGCAGTAGAACTGAAAAATGCAAACTATTTTCTCAACGAGAGCTGCTGCACACAATAAATAAGCAGCTCAGACAGGAAGCCATGAACAATCCCGTGTATGTCACATTACCTACTGGTATCATTCGACTACCTAGTCACTAAGTAAAGCCAGTAGATTTGGGCATCACATTTGAAGTAGCTGAGTGAGGTGAGAGATAGAAGATTTACCCAAGGAGAGGGTCCTCCAATTGAGAAGCAGGCTTTACAGGGAAGACTCCTTGAATAGTGGGGGGAGCTAGGGGAGCTAAAATTTCAAGCACGAGAGCTCTTTGCTGTTGATGCTCATGTTGACCCCATGTTACCAAAGATAGACCACATATAATTACTACTGCGCCAATTATCCTGCTCAAAACCATGTCAATAATCGTGGAGCCGGTCTTACTCAGTTCATGCATTTAGTTTTGGTCATGGTTTTGCTGCTAGAAAATCCTTCTAGAACTTAAGATTAAAAATGGGTGGGTGCAAAGAATTATCCCACAGGCTCGCCACCTACCAAAACTAATTTCATGAATTTTAACAACAACCACATTTGAGGAAAAAAGCTGAAAGTGTGTAAAATTTTTTACCAGCCTAAGAAAATGGATTCTCCAAGGAAATAATATCCAAGTATTGAAGAAAGCAAAGATGACATGGGAGAATATGCACCCACAAAAATCGGCCCTCCCTTATGATTGGACCAACAAACCAGCACCATAGTTACACCTGAGATAATAGTTCCCTGCAACACACACACCACCAAATCAAAAGGGCTTTATATTCCAGCAGACAGATCAACATCAACAGTGGACAACCATTATCGAGGGCAACAACTTTGGTATAAATGAATATTTGGAGGTTATGATTCAGAAAGAGCCATACTTACTGCATAAATAGCAGGAATAATTTGTGCTAGTCCTGAAAGAACCCATTTTGATGGGTCTTTGACAGTCACAACAACTGTCAAAAAGACCAATATTGTGCCTGAAAATACTGCGCCTGCCATCAAACTAATTGGCGCTGGATATCTAGCTAATGCGGGGACCTGCAATCACCACAAATCTCGATCAGTTTCATGAAGCAAAATATGAAAACAAAGTGCTGTTGTTGCATAAATCTGATGATCAAGGTACAAACTTCAAGTATCCATACAAACGAAAAAATTCTCCAGAAACTAGTGGGTACACATTCAGCATTTATGACTTAACAAATCAATTGGGTTTCATGCTTAGTTTGCAAATCCCCTTGTCCTTGACGTCAAAAAAGTTGTGCTAATCTAGATCCAGATATCCAGCCCAGAAAAATTAAATTATGTGGTTTTTGTTTACATAATTCTGCTGCAACATATCCAAAGTACTCAAGATTGATTCAAACTTGTACCCTCTAGAGCATATGGGATTGCATTCTGAAACCCATGCCAAACTCAGAAAACATACCTGCAGGTTGATATACACAGCTAATGACAAAGAGCTACCAATGATACAAAGGGCTCCAATTTGCCATTTGCTAATCCCCCACTGTTGTAGGAGTTCAGCAAAAACTTCTCCTGACAGAGGAGGTGCTCTTTGTGGCAATGTTGCATTTGTAAGACCCATTCTGGGTAACAAATTAGGCCCCTTGTAGAACAAGAGCGCCATTGCCCCCAATACACACAAGAGCACACCCAGTATTTTTGCCTGGCCATGTCGTTCGCCAATCCTTACTTCCTCTAACCTGAAGTTCCATTCAATAAACACAGGAAATCAACAATGACAAGATGAGAGATTGTGGAACTTGTAAAATTCACTTCTGTAAGTCTCATAGAGAGATCAGAACCAGTGGGTGAAACAGAAAACAAAACAGAACTGAATTCTGAGAAACACAAAACTGGAACTGAATTCTGAGAAACACAAAATGGAATGAAATTCTGAGCAAGAAAAATGGAATGGAATTCTGAGAAACACAAAAAATAGAAATGAATTATGAGAAACACAAAATGGAACTGAATTCTGAGAAACAGGAATTGCAAGTAAGAGCAGAAAGTTTGGGGGGGGGGGGGGATTGGATTTTGTACCTAAAAATCAAAGCAATCACGAGAATAAAAATGGGAGTGCAATTCTGCAAGGCTGATGAAAGCACAACACCAGCGAGACCCAGACCCACGAAATACAACGTGTGTTGTATAAAAATCCTGGCCCAAAGAGAAGTACAATTTCTTCTTTGCAGGTGTCAAGAATTGAAGGAATGAACAAACAATCAATCCATTGCATAAGTATATGAATCTATCTAAAAATCTGTGTTAGATTTCTTTGTTTTTCCTCCCCCATCACAAAACCAAGGAATCTGGGATTTCCCATGTCTACAGAAATTAAGTATTGCTGTTGCAGATGATGACCAACCCACTTAAGGAAATTCTGGAAAACCCTGAATGATAGAGATTCTGGATACTACAAAAGGAGCAAATAAAGAAAACAGGTAGAAAGAAAGGACAATGGAAAACTTGACTAGTGTGGATGGGAATGGAAAGACCCCAAAATTGAAGAAGATTTGTTCACAAAAATTGATTGATTGATCGTTTTGAATACAATTTACTCTACGTACCCGAAAAAGCCAAGACAAACCATGAAGCCAAACACAGGAAGTGTCAACTTTGGTCGAGTTCCCCTGCAATTCAAAAAATCACCCAACACCCATTTCAAAAAACCCATTTGTTTCTGTCAGAAAAACCCAAATGTTGTCGTTGGCACCCCGCTCAAGCTCCTCAAACTCCGCAAATTCTTTCCAAAGACCAGCGACGAGCGACACCCATGACTAAATTTCAGTCTCCCAACAAACCCAAAAACCTTACAACAAGAAAGAAAGAAAGAAAGAAAGAAAGAAAGAAAGATGTTACGGGTGGGGGGGGGTTAGAAACAAAACAAGCATAAGAATCAATGATCACCACCCATGACTCGATTTTCAGTCTCCCAACAAACCAAAAGCCTTGCAACATGCAAGCAAGAAAGCAAGAAAGATTTGGAGGAGAGGGGGAGGGGAACAAATCAAGGATTGGATAACAGGAAGAAGGAAGGGAAGAGCTTAGAGAGGGAATGAGAAACCCAACCTTTCTGCAAAAAAAGCGTAAGTCCCGAGAACAAAGCTGCCGATGCAATCTCTATACAAACAGAAGACAAAGGGATTCACACCCGTGCTCACTGCCACTTTGGACAGAAGTGCATAGATTGCCAAACTGCACGTTGCCATGACCAGAGCTGCATGTAGCTTCCATGAGTCAAATCCCCTCCCATCTCCTGCCATCTCCTTCTCCTCCTCCACCTTCTCCTCTTCTTCTTCCTCCTCCTCCTCCTCCTCCTCCTCCTCAACTCTCACTCCAGAACTCCTGGAAAATTTCCCCAACAGAACACACACACACACACACACACACACACAAACAGACAAACAAACTCCCAAAAAAAACAACAACAACGACAAAAGCTCTTGTCTTTGTGATTTGGGAAATTTTGGGCATTTTTAAAGTTTTTCTTTTTGGGTTTGTTTTTTTTTTTTTTTTGTTT
>Ga0209208_10006793_pt1 | contig 15733 bp, 15 predicted proteins | sample S1TSphfallax_3_FD_187694 | JGI IMG/M metagenome (GOLD analysis project Ga0209208, IMG submission 187694) | Host-associated microbial communities from peat moss isolated from Minnesota, USA - S1T2_Fd - Sphagnum fallax MG (SPAdes) (version 2) | ecosystem: Host-associated > Plants > Peat moss >...
ACCCGAGTGGTTAGTTCACATTCCGGGACACCCTTTGGTGTTGGGACAAGCCACGGGCACTTCGGACCACAAGACACACCACGGCCCGGACTCGGGAGTATGCCACCACCATACTCCCTATAGTATACTCTGCGACGCCCCGTGGGGGCTACATCCAAATGGCACAAATTCCCGGGACTCCCGAAATGGAGTCCCGAAGTTGTCCCGAAATCGTCCCGGGTGGAGTCCCGGGACTTTGGGAGCTCATAACTCCCGACTGCGAGATCGGATCGCGACGAGGTCTGAACCGAACTTGTAGCCCTCGTCGAGATCTTTCCAACGGCGTATCGCACTCCCAATTCGGACTTCGGGAAGAGGTCGATTCTTGACTTTTAGTGGTCGGGAGTCAAATTGTCAGTTTGACTCCCGGCCCTTCTTTTGCCCATAACTTGGGCGACAGATGTCCAAATGCTCAATGCGAGGGCATTTTCGATATCTACGCTTCAAGACCTTTCCAATGACACCAAGAACACCCCAATGTGAGGTGTTTTGGGTCCTGCTGTCGAGCTCTGAACATTCGGGAGTCCCGGAGGACTCCAAATCCTCAACTTTTCCAAGTGTTGGGCTTCACCCCCACACTTGGCCAAGTTAGGGTTGCGACAGAAATTATGATCACAAAACATCAAAATAGAAGTTATGGTTAAAAATTAAACTTTTCTAAAATTCAAAGTATTATCTCTCACTCCATTGAAAACTCAATGTTTTATAATGATCTTCATCTCCTCCTCTTCTTTAAAGATATTAAAAAAGAAAAAAATCCTATGTTTTATTCAAATTCAAATGGTGACAAAAACTATGTGATCTAGCTAGTGATTCCTAAAACAATAACTAAATAAATAGAAATATACTAACTAACTATTACTGCAAATAAGTACTCCCTTAATGTTACCCCACTTGTACTTTGAATTACATCCCAAAATTTTGGATGAAAAAATATGTTAAGAAAAATAAATTTGACATTATTTTTGATCTTGTGATTCAGAAATCTGATGTTACTCTTGTTACACTATAGTTTGTATTATAGTTTGTTCTATTTATAGTTGATTTTCCGTTATATTCAAAGTTTGTTGTTGCTTTTTTGATGCCTTTGTTAACACATGTGAAGTCGTCTGATGATGTGTTGTTGTCTATTCCTATGATTATAATTTTGATATCCCTTGTGGCTATTGTTTTGTTTATAAATTTGATGTGATTTGAATCTACTCATGTGACTACATATTTGATAGAATCTGAATTTGTTCTTGTTGTTGCAGCTTTAATGTTAACTAAGTTTAATCTTGTTGAACTTCCTGAATCCTTTGTTATTTAGTTGGTATCTACTCCCCCATGCTATAACTATAGATGCATACTCCTAAGAATTGACATCCTACATAATAGATTTTGTTGGTTCCAAAATTTGTTCTAATGCATATGTCTTACCAGCAACCTCCCTGGTAGGGCTTTCTTTCCTTCCTTTAAGGTCCCCTAACTCCTCCTTTGTTGTTCTTATACCTGATGGTCTTGCACCACCAATATCCCCTTTGTCCTTTTCCTCATTTAAGGTTTCAGGTTTTTTAGAAAGAACCAAAGGTTCATACTCAATGTTGGCATGACCTTCTCTATGTAAGATATTTTGTGCTTATACATCCTTTCATTCTTCTCATACCTCGTGTAGATCTTTCCAATATCCTTTCAAACAATATTCTATACTACATCCCACTAGAGATCTCCATTTTTTTCCTCCATTGATAATGCCTTGAGTTTTACCTGAAGCAAAGTATTTTGCTTCTCGTATTCATTGTTCTTTGTGAAGACATTATCATAATTGAAAGGTTTAACTCTCCAGGTCTTTTCCAAAAGCTTGTTTAATTTTTCATTAAAAGCCATTTGCATCTGTAAATTTTTGTCCAAATGTGCATGCTTTTGATCAGCTTGCCTTTTATGCCTATTGTAAAACTTGGTCTTGAAGGTAGCATACCTTCATTATTCTATTGTGCTAGAACAAATTGTTGTACTTATGGTGGATCCATGTTTAAAGCACGTGTTTGCTCCTCTATTGGCTACTAGGCTTGAGATTTTGGCTCTTGCTTGGGCTTTTTCTAATGTTCTTGCCCATTTAATATTTGTCATGCTTAGGAGAGATCTGTGGTCTTGAATCAGATTTAGGAGATACAAATTTCTCCTGTTGTTTATGATGTTGATGTTATTGTTTCCTCAACAATTCTACTACCTATTGAAGATTAATAATGCCCTTCATTGCAATATCCTCTTGTCTTTCCTCATCATCAAATTGGGCGATCAAAATTGCTCTTATGGTTATCTTAATATCTAGTTGTTTCTCTTTTTAAGAGAGATGTGTGTAGGGTTCAAAGGTCTTTTATTCTTGATGAACCTTTCCCTCAAACTCTTTTTTCTCCTCTTGTCCTCTTGTGGTTGTGCTTACTGTTTTTCCCCTCGTGGTTCTACTCCTAGTGGAAATCATTTCTAAAAGATAACTTCTAGCACTATGGAAAAATGACACACATCTTTTTTTGGTTCTCTTTTGGTTGTTCCTTTGATCATATTTTTCTAACACTTTTCCCATTTGATCATCTCCTTGACCAATTGAGAAAACACAATTGTAGCCCAATTGACAAACTTTCCATGATCTGTTTTTAAAATCATCATAACAGACTTATTATTAAAATATTGTACCTCATCATTTTAATAAATAATGGGCAAGATGGCAACTATCTTATTGGCATATTCTAACCTCATTTTCTTTACAACCCACCATTCAAGTTGTTTCAAATATTTAGAACTTTATCAACTATATCTACTAATGTTACTTTAGCATCTGACATCTTTGCATGGTTTGCCTATGTCTCTCTTGTATGGAAATTTTTTAAAACCTCTACCAAGACATGTTTGTCAATTTTTTTTGCTCTTCCCCCAACATAACCTTGATTCTATTATGTTCAGAATCTAATTTCCAATTGTTCAAAAATTCAACCAAAATGTTATGACAAGGTGTTTTCCATTCAACCTCAAACAAACCTACTAATCTAGCTGTGTTTGCATAGGCTCTCTCTTCCTTTCCAAAGCTTGTTCAAAGAAAAATATTTTTGAGATTACTATTATAATTTTGCTTTATAAGAGTAAAAACATATCTGACCTCATCATCCTGGTAAGTTTGCACTTTCTTCCCACATGGATTTCCAACCGTTGTTTGTTGATTGACTCTCTTCATGTACTTCTTGTTGGGAATGTGAATTTCCTTTGGAATTTGATCCTTAACAGGCTCTTATGATGTAATGGCACTTATTGTTGTTGTTGTTGCAAATCGTCTTTCTACTTATTTTCTTCAAAATTAGAAATAGAAATCGGACCGACTTGTTCACTTGGACATGCCTCTTTTTTGGGCTTCCTAAAATTATATCTCTTCAAAGTTTCCCTGTAATCTCTCTTGTTTTTTCTAATTTCTAATTGGAAATTAGAGAATATCTCTAATAGGAAAAAAAAGAATGAACAAGAGAAGGAAATGGTGGACCCCTTTCTGGAAACCTAGATTGTAGATGCAAAATGTTTACAAACTTCTACTACTTTCTCTATCTCTCTTGTTCTTCTTTCAACTTATGCAACCTTTTTCTAAATTGTCTTTGTAAATTATCCACAAAACTTTCTTCTACATTCATTTTAGAAACAAAAAATGGAAGCAACTTGCTTATAAAAATGAAAGTGAAGAGGTGTTTTGGTCCTTGTTGCCTTTTTAAATGTACTCACCTTGTTTCATAAAGCGACATTTCAACTTTTCACTATAGGGTTAACATTTTAACGATTTGTCCTTTTTCCTAATTTTTTGACACCTAACATCTTTTGTGAAATCCATACTGACAACAAGATGGGCTACAATAAATGTTTGTTGACTTAAAATTTTTGTGGATGTGGCACCAAGTTTTTATAATGACAAGTCAAAATCCAATGACCTAATGTTATTTATAGTATAAACTACCTTTGTCCTATGTTGAATCATCAAATTGATAAAGTTTTATTCTGATTTGACAGACTTATCTGACCCACAATCCAATGAATGTGTAATTGTATAATCACTATATGTGAATACTTTCATAACTTGCTAACTCATTAGATTTTATGAGAATTTTTCTAATATTAATGTCTTATCAATGCCAATGATCTTTGTTTTTTTTTTTTAATCCTCTAAATCCTCACCAAATTGTTCTTCCATCTAATTTGGATCTATAGACTTTATAGGATTCTGATTCTTTGAACTCTGAGCCCCTTCTAATGTTTGATCCACATATTTGTATGGTTTCAACTTGTTAACATTGACTAACATTAGATTTGGTTCAAATTTATTAATAAAAACAATAAGAAAAATATTATTGGGTAAGTAATATTATACCCTAAATGGACCAAACCATCTTTTCTTGAATTTACCCAAGTGTGTATTTTCTCCCTTGGGAAACCATGAAACATAATTTCCAAATTGAAACTTCTTTTTGTTTTTCTATTGGCTCCATAAAAATCTAGTCCACTGGTTGGCTTCCACATTATTCTAAGCTTCTAATTTGTTATCTTGTAATTTTTCCAACTCCATAACTCTAGCAATTAATACTTTGGTTGGTTTTGCATCTATGTGGTCCCCACTAATAGCTCGTAGAACATATTCTATTGGCATTAAAAGATGCAAACCATAGACTAATTGGTAAGGTGTATAACATGTTGCCACTTTGTAAATAAGCCTATATGAAAACAAAATTCTAAAGAGATGCTCATCTCAATCTATTCTTTTCTCATTGACTAACTTGGTCAAAAATCTACTAATGACTTTGTTGGTAGATTCTGCTTATCCATTTCACTATGGATAATAGGTAGTTGAACTAATATGCTTGAATAAAGACTATTCTATTAAATATTTGATTATATCATTGAGAAAATGTACTCCTCGATTTGTAATTATGGTCAATGGACATCTAAATTGGCCAGAATGTATTCATATAGGAATTTGGTTGTTATTATTGTAGTATTGGTTCTTAATGCCTTTGCTTCTACCCACTTAGTTGCATAATTAGTAGCTACCAAGATATATATGTTTCTTGTTAGTCTTCCTATTGGTTTAATTAGACCTATAGAATCTAGATCCCAGTTCATAAAAGGTTCTTTTAGAAATGTTGTTACAACTTGGCTAGATTTTTTGTTTTGAGTATTCCAATTTTCTTATAGTTGTCATAACTTTTGCAAAATTCATGAATATCCTTGAATAGAGTTGGCCACCAATATCTTGCATTTAAAATTTTCTTTATTACAATATTGCAACAAAATGTCCTCCTACCATTCATTCATGTAACTCTTTTAAAACAATTTATGCTTCTAAGGTGGTCAAACATCTACACATTTTGTTATTTTATCCCACTCTATACATTACTTCCTCCTTCAAAGTAAAGGGTTCTGCCTTTCTGGCCAACTTTTATTTCTAAATTAGGTTCAAAGTTTTTGGCATTTCACTTGTCTCCAAATAGTTCTTCAGTTCCTACATCCATATAAGTTCTATAGATAATAATGATGCATTTACAATCTGATTTGGGACTCCCAATGGTTCTCAACTATTTAGTAATTTGGATAAAACATCAACTACCACACGTGTTCTTCCAAGCTTGTATAATACTGTGAATTCGTATTCCAAAAATAACACACTATTATAAAACCTCTTCCCTTTCCACTATGCACTTCCATTTAAATTGAAATGAATGGATTGGACCTCACCAAAACCACTACGCCTTCAATGAATACATTAAGTTGTGGCTATTAATGACCACTTCCACCATAGATCCACTACAATTCCACCCCATTGTGCAACATAGTGGACTCTTGGTGGCATGGATATTTGAAACTACTAGGTTGTGACTATTGGTGGACTACTTCCACCATGATTTCACTTCATTATGGGCATGGTGGATTCTTAGTGGTGTGAACATTTTTTATTGGAATTATCTATTGGTTTAGGTATTTTAAAAACTTTTTATATGAAGTGTTTAAATCATGGCTTTGAATGTACAATTGGCCCATGTGAAAAATTGTTGTGCAACTACCTCAAAGGAGTATTACACTTAAAATTGTATGTTTCAATTCTTATTTTTAATCCTTGTATACATGACATATATATAACAAATTAATCTTATTGTTCTACACCACTAAACATTTTCCCCCAAATCTAGTTTCAATGGAATGGGATTCAATTGTCCCATTCCAACATACATTGATTGTAATGAAACCCCACTAGATTAGTATGTAGAGGATTGGTTTGGTGGAATTGTTGGCATATTGGAATTATTGATTTAGTGGATTAACTTGGTGGAATTGTTGGCTTTAATATTATAATTGTTGGTCTGGTCTATTGTGTTGAACTTCAATAGTTCATGAAGGTTAAGTGATGCATTATAGTGACATCCAATGTGTTTCAATGTGGGTGGTTTAGGATGGGTTTCAACTTGGGGATTGGGAAAACATTTTCATTCTACCACATATTCTAATTGCCACATTTTGCATGTACATGAACCAAATTACTTCCAACAAATATAATGAATTTTATTCATTATCAATGGTTTGTTCATGAGTGAACTTGCTTTGATTTTCAATTGCATTTGTGCTAAAACACATGCATTCAACACTTACTTCCATAACAACAACAATGTGGGTTCCATACATTTGTACTTTGTGAAAAACAAACCTGAAAATCACATTAGAATTAAAATATGACCAAAATTAAACCTAAAAGGAATGAAAACAATGTTTTATTTGTTCATTCTAATATAACTTTTTGAATCACAAACAAGAATAATAATTGCATGCCATATTTTCTTGCTACCATGTTTTACGTACATGTCAAACAAGATATATCCAATAAAAACATTAGTAGATCCCATTCATTTTCAAAGCTTTAGAAATTTGTTCACAAACACACATGCCTTTTGAATAACTTTCAATTATAATATCTATGTTAACCATGCATTCAACACCTACTAGCAACAAGCAAGTTGGATTGCATACATTTGCATGTGGTTGAATCATACCTATAAACTACATCACACCCATGGCAATAAGAAAATTGGGTTGCATCCATTTATATGTGCTATAAATTAGACTTGGAAACTACATCAACACTTCAGAGGCAACAAAAAAGTTGGGTTGCATCCATTTGTATGTGGTGCAAATCATATTTGAAAATTGTATCAGCACCCCATGGCAATAAGGATGTGACTTGCATCCACTTATATGTGGTGAAAATTTGACATACAAATTGTATCGACACCCCATGGTAGCAAGAATGTGGGTTACATCCGCTTGCATGTGGTGCAAATCAAACCTGAAAATTGTATTAGTACCCTATGGCAACAAGAAAATAAGGTTGCATCCATTTGTATGTGGTGCAAATTAAACCTAAAAATTACATCAAACCTCAAAGGAAGTAAACTTTGACAACTCTTGGAAAAAAAATCTAAATTTGAAAAGAAATTAAAAAATTTGAAATTTTTTGACCAAAGTTCAAAAGGCTAACTTGTTATGATGACAAAGGTTCAAAAAACAAGTGGAAAACTTTAAGAAAACACTAAGAAGAATGGAAAAGAGAGCTTCAATGGAACACCAAAACCTAACTCTATGGGTTGTTTTCAAAAAGAAAGGCACAAACTTGGGGTCCAAAAGTTTTGGAAGGAATTGTTTTTTGAATTTTCTACTATCTATGTATATACAAAACTTTGGATGTACTAGTGTCTAATATACTAAATATCTTATACACCTAAAATTATTCATATACTTGAAATAACATACATATTACATATTGGTAACTATATTTATACTTTTTATATATTAAAAGATACTAGAAAATATTAGGTATGTAAGTATATTGTTAATTTCAAGTATATTATTTTAAGCACACTTGAAGTATATTAAGCGTATTTCATGTATATAGGTGAAATAATATATTAACATACCTAAAATGATATACGTATTATACAAAGTGTAAACTCAAATTTTCCCTCTAAAACTTCTTTTCAACTTTGTGCTTCCTTTTGGCAACACCCCATAATGATGGGCTTTGGTGTTCCATTGAAGCTTTCTTTTCCATTCTTCTTAGTGTTTTCTTGGAGTTTTTTCCATTTTTCTTTTGAAGCTTTTGTCATCATAACATGTTAACCTTTTGAACTTTGGTCAATACCTTTCAAATGTTTTATTTTCTTTTCAAATCTAGCTTTTTTTTCAAAAGCTGTCAAAGTTTGTTGATCCCTTGAACTTTGATGTAGTTTTTAGGTTTGATTTGCACCACATACAAATGGATGCACCCCAATTTCTTACTACCATAAAGTGCTAATACAATTTTTAGGTCTGATTCACACCACATACAAGTGGATGCAACCCACATTCTTGTTGCCATGGGATGCTGATACAATTTTCAAGTCTGATTTGCACCACATACAAGTGTATGCAATCCACATTCTTGTTGCCATGGGGTGTTAATATAATTTTCAAGTTTGATTTGTAACACATACAAATGGATGCAACCCAACTTTCTTGTTGCCTATGGAATGTTGATGGAATTTCCAAGTCTAATTTGTAGCACATACAAATGGATGCAACCCAACTTTCTTGTTGCATATGGAATGTTGATGTAATTTCCAAGTTTGATTTGCAGCATAGATAAATGGATGCAACCCAACTTTCTTATTGCCATGGGTGTGATGTAGTTTCTATGCATGATTTCAACCGCATGTAAATGTATGTAATCCAACTTGTTTGCTACCATTAGGTGTTGAATGCATGGTGAGCATAAATATTATAATTGAAAGTCACTCAAGAGGCATGTATGCTTGTGAACAAATTTCTAAAGCTTAAAAAATGGATAGGATTTGCCAAGGTTTTTATTAAATGTAGTTTGTTTGACATGTATGTAAAACATGGTAGCAAGAAAATATGGCATGAAATGATTATTTTTGTTCGTGATTCAAAAAGTTATATTAGAATGAAAAAATACAACATTGTTTCCATTCATTTTAGGTTTGATTTTGGTCATGTTTTAATTTTGATGTGATTTTCAGTATGACTTTTCACAAAGTACAAATGTATGCAACCCACATTGTTTTTATGGAGGCATGTGTTGAATGCACGTGTTTTAGCACAAATGCATTTGAAAGTCAAGGCAAGTACATTCATGAACAAACCATTGATCATGAATAAAATTCATTATATTTGTTGAAAGTAATTTAGTTCATGTACATGCAAAATGTGGCAATTAGGATATGTGGCAAAATGAACACATTATTTTCCCAATCCCCAAGTTGAAACCCATCTTAAACCACCCACATTGAAACACATTGGAATACCATTATATTACACATTGTTTTATTTAATAGTCTAGAGACATATACTATAGGCTTGTCATACTTACCAATTGGGATCTATGCCAACATTGCACCTATTGTCAGTAATGATGCATATGTGTGGACATGAATTGTGAATTTGGAGCTATCAAAATTAGTGTTTTTATGTATTTTTGCTTGAACTGATCCCAAGCTTCTTAACACTTTGTGGTTTGGATAAAAGGTTTTGTCTTCCTCATCATCTTTGTGATTGGTGCCATGATAAAGGCAAAGTTCTTGAACAATACCATTAAAGATCTGAATCTATTGTGGGTTTATAGGTACTAGCATATTCATTATTGCCTAAGCCTTCTTAGGTTCTAGTATTTTTCCTTCCTTGGAAACTGTGAATCTTAAAATCAATCTTGAAAATACCATAAATACACATTTTTTTGGGTTAAGATTGATTTTATATTCCTTGCATTTTTGAAAGCAAAATCTAAGCTTCATCAAATGACTCTCCATATCATTATAGACCATGAAGTCATTTAAAAATGTCTTCATAAACGAGTCTAAGTATTCTTTGAAGGCGTTGTTGATTACTCTTTGGAAAGTTAAGGTTTAACACCAAATGGCATCACCATCCAAACAAAAGCTCCTTTATCTATTATAAAAGTTATTTTGTATCTATCCTCAAAAGCTATAGAAATTTGATGGTATCGTAAGTATCCATCTAAAAATGAATAAGCTTCATACCATGTTACAATGTTGAGTACATCATTAAAAAGTGGCAAAAGATAAGGATTTTTTTTGTTGCCTTATTGAGCTTCCTAAAATCCACACAAAATTTCAATTTTCCACTCTTTTTAGGCACTTCCACTATAGGTGATAACCATGTAACCTTTTTTATTGGTTGAATAAATCTTGTTGTTAATATTTTGTCAATATCTTATTTAATAGTTGTAGCATAATTAAGGTTCAATTTGTACCTTGTTTGATGTGCTGGTAGAATTAAAGTATTTAACTCAATTTTATGTTGAACCAATTTTAGAAGTATGCATTTCAAATCTTTACAAGTCCAAGCAAACACATCTTTGAACTCCTTTAGCAACATTTGAAGCTCCTCAATTTTTTTTTGGTCAATTGTGCATTAACTTTGATGTATTGTGAATTTGCTTATATACCAAGATTCAATTTAACAAGCTATTGTTCTTTAATCAAAGTCAAACCTACTATTTAAAGAATTTATACCTATATTTTTATTGATGTTTCATCCACTTCAATATTAGCTTGGCTATGATGATAATAGGTTTTTGGATAAACCTTATCTTTAAGTGAGTTCTCTGGTTTGACATGAAATTTTATTTTGCTTATTGTTGAAAGCACCACTTATGTTGTTCCTTGATCTAATGCTTGTCGTTCTAGGTCACATTCTCCATTAACTCTAACTTTTGACCCTCTAGTACTCAATAATGAAATAATTTCATATGAGATAGTGATTGTGCCAATTGAAAACAACTCTAGTTTTGTTTCAAAGATCAGATTTTCCTTTTCATTTGTTAATCCTTCCATCAAGTCATAACAAACAAATATTTGGGGCCTTTTGGTTTATGCTCCCAATTTCTTGTTAATAGCATCTCTGAGCCAAGGTCTTTTGAACAACATTGATGCACCCCCAAACTCCTCAAGGGACCCAAAGGTGGGCCCTAGAGTGAAACAACAGAAAAAAATAGAATTGGGGCATGCTTTCTTATTTACGACATTTTAAGGATAGGAGGGTGTGCTAGAGCTTTAGGATGGGACTAGGGCGAATTCACAAGTGAAAGTTCAAAATGATATGAACTTGCACAACTAAGAAAAGAGGGTGGTTAGTGCAAGTCGAATGGATGTGATGCGACGAACTTAATAGGGACAACTTCAAGCATAAGCTTCACACAGCCCACAACCTTTGGGAGGGGGCACCACTCCCCTCCCTATAGTATATTTTGTGCCTCTCCATGGGATTATATCCAAATGTCACTTTTCCCCAAGACTCCCAAATGGGAGTCCCAAAATTAGGACTTTTGTTGTCCCAAAACTTTGAATGCTCATATTTTTCTCAAATTAATTTTTTTCTAGAATGTGAGGACAATATGTTATAGCCCTTGAAAATATCTTTCCAATAATGTATGTACGCTCCCATTGGACCTCATTTGACCCCTATTTTAAAGAGGTTTTGTGGTCAGGAAGGTTATTCGACTCCCACCCTTTCTTTTGATCATAACTAATGCAAATTAGGTTTAAATGAGCAATGCGAGGGCATTTTAAGCATCTACGCTTTAAGAAATTTCTTATGGTATCTGGGGGCCCAATTTGGTGCTTGTTTACCTTTCAACCAAGGCTTTAAACATTCACAACTCCTGCATGAGTGCAACTCCCAAAGTGGGAGTGCATTTGGGAATCATTGGGCTTCATCCCCTACATTCTCCCCCATTTATGAAAGTGTGTTTCACACCTAAACACACTTTCGGCCTCATGGGTCCTTGCACTTCACACTTTGTCGCGATCCTAATGTTAAAATTACAATAAACATGGAATAGCTAAAATCTACCACATTGTTTTGCAAAATAATAAATGTGGCTATATATGATATACCATGTATATGAATCTTTAAATTTATGATGATTTTTAAAAGCTTGGTCATACTCTAATCCACCATTCTAAGGTGGTATGGAGCTGGTCTTGGTTTAGGTAAATTTAATTTTGTTGTGAGGTTTTTGTTATAATATTTACACTTGCCCCTCCATCTATCAAAACATCTTCAACAATGTTCTTCACAACTTGTACTTGGATAATTACCATATGGTTATCTACCTCTATAGTTATAATGTCTATTTCAAAATGTGTCTAAACCACTATGGCTATACTAGATTCTAGTATCATTTTAACAGTTATATTAAGTTTTTCTAGCTTCAATTTTTTTTTTCATATATTTCTTAAGGTTTGGTGCTATCTTTAGTAATTGACCTAACTTCAGGGTATTGGTAGTTTCCATCATTTGTTTACTAATATCTTAGAATATTTGTCCCATAAACATAACTTTATTATTATGAATAAAAAATAGATTTTGTGGTATAATTGGTTATGTGGACACTTTAGCCTTTAGTAATCATGTCCAACTTGTATTCCACTATGTTTTGTTGACGTGCTCCCAAACTCCTTAATGGATTCAAATGCGAGTCTAAACTGAAAACAATGGAAGAGTGAGGGGTCAGGGCACGCTCCCTGGCTTGGAGCACTTTGGAGGGGTAGAGGGGCGTGCTGGAGCTCCAGGATGGGACTAGGAAGAATGACAAACATCAACTACTCACACGGACCTACACAAAACCAACACAAGGTGGTTAGTGCATAGTTGGAGCACTTTTGGTGCTAGGACGAACCACGGGCAACTTGGACTCACAAGACTCACCACGGCCCAGACTTGGGCGAAGCCACCACCTTCCCCCTTATAGTACACTATGTGCCTCTCCACGAGGCCCACATCCAAATGGCATTTTGTCTCAAGACTCCCAAATGGGAGTCTCGAAATTCCCAAAGTTAGGACTTTTGCAACTTTTAGGCCCCATAACTTTGTGTGTAGACCTCCAATTGAGATGAAATCTAAAGCAAAGTTGTAGCCCTCATTAAGATCTTTCTAATAGTATGTCACACGCCACTTGCACGTAAGAAAATTGGGTCGATTCTCGACTTTTAGTGGTTGGAAGTCAAATTGCTAATTTGACTTTCGACCCTTCTTTTGGCCATAACTTGTGTTTTAGATGTCCAAATGGGTCATGCGAGCCCATTTTAGACATTTATGTTTCAATAACTTTTCAATGGTATAAGGAACTCTTTGATCCATTGAGTTTTGGCCCTTGCGATCACTTTTTGAACATTCGGGAGTCCACCAAGACTCCAACTCCCAAGGTGGAAGCCCCCTTGGGAGTGTGAGGGTTCATTTTGTCACACTTTCATTCACTCCCAGGCTTACTTTCTTAGCCCACAACCTTGTAAGCACTTGCCTTGGGTTGTGAGCCCAAGGTTAAGGTTGCGACATTTTTCCTTTTGAGTCAAATTCTTCGATGGGTTTTCTACTTGCATCTCTTGTATGGTCTTAACAAAAAATTGTTGTAATATTTGTTCTTCTTCCCAATCAATAACATAATTTTTCTTGATTAGCTTTCTGTCCTTGAACACATGTTCTTCAATAACCTTGCTCCTCGCAATGACCATGCATGTTAACATCCACCATATGGACTGAAGGATTGGCAACCTTATGCACCACCACATATGATTTTTTTGTAGTCTTCACTCTTATGTTCTTAAAAATATTTTTCATATCACTATACTTAAGACAATTTATGATCTTGTGTCCCATGTCACCATAGATATGACAAGAATACCTCATAGGTCTAATTACTTTGATCTATTGAATAGTAATTTTAAAAACTGTAAGAACATGGTTTTTTTTTCTTTTGATTCTACAAGTTTCAACATTATGATTTGTCCTATGACAATTTGTGTAGTACATTCCTATTTTCTATATAACTATATAAGGTTTTTGAATTAATATTGTTTTACTAGTTTGTGGTATTGATAGATTACTTATAGCTTTTACTTCAGAAATTCCTTCTTCACAAACCAAAGTTGTTTCCTTATGGTGTTATAGGGATTCTCTTTTCATATCTATTGTTGTTACATGCAAATATGGTTGTAATCCAAATTTGAAAACACTAGTTAAGAAATTATATGTTGTCATGTGTTGAAAAATAAGCTAACTTCAATAATCTCTCATAATAGATTTCCATTCTTTCATTATTTTCTTTTTTTATTTCATGTTTTTCAACTACTGGTAAACTTGTTCATCATTTTGAACTATTCTATATTTTTTTATAAAAAACCAATTGTAATTCTACAAAAGTATAATCTGGGTAATCTCCCATGTGATTATTACACCAATCAAACATAGAATCTCTATGGGTAAAACAAAATAAATTAATAATCTCTGCATCATCTATTTCACCATTTGCTCTAATGGCAACTTAAAAACTTTGACATGAGCATCTAGGTCAATATCCTTCACATATTCAAGATAGTTCAATGGCCAATGATAAGGTTTATTTGGTGGTAATGGTGGCCTTCTTGGATTCATCATTGGCAATCCAAAATATTTTGAAGGTTCTAGAGGTCTTGGTGGTCATGGTGGTCTTGGTGGTCCTAAGCCTCCTCCTTTTGGATTTAATGGTCGTCCAACAAAAATCATGTCCACCTCCCTAGGCATTTTTGTATGCACATTGACCAGTTGTGTTTCCTTTGGAATCTAGGGTTTGGACTTCACATTAACAATAATATGAATTGGTGTTGCTACAAATGGAACTTCAATAATTATAACCATAGATTGAAGCATTGCCACAAAATATAATGGTACAAATCTTACTAGTTCCATTCTTAAATAAAAAATTGTTGGATAAGTAACTCTAACATCATTGTGATGTAATAGACTTGGTGTAAGAGCTACAAAAACAAATATTACATCTACCACAATCTTAGCTTTCATTTCCATTTTGTTATCTTTCTAAATTCGTTCTCTGAATCTATTTGGAATTTTGATCCTTTCACAGTACAATTCTTCTAGCTCACTATCACTAGTAGAAATCAGTCAAAATGTAACTAGTCCATTTACGACTACATGCGACTTGTAGTCATTTGCGACTAGATTTGGGAATATTGCAACTACAAGATCAAATTTCAACTATTTTGGTCATTCTCACAACTATGATGCAACTATTAGAAATTTCATCCTATTGGTTGGATTGATTTTACATTTATTTTCATCCATTAATAGGTTGATATGTCCCATTAGTCACAATAGTCACCAAATTAGTTACATCCTAAAGGTATTCTACAATGACATAGGGGTGTATTTTAATGAATGTACTAAAATTATATATAATATGCATATGTATGTATACTATTCATATAATGAATTTCAAAATTAATATTTGACCTTTGAATTTTTTATTCAAATCTGAAATTTGTTATTTCAATTGTTTAAAACATTACTTGAATTTTAGATTTTGGATTTGAACATGATATTTTCAATTTAAATTTAAAAAGGCTTATTTGATCTAAAATTTGATATTCGAATTCTACACTAATATTTTCGAATCCAAAAATTAGTATTTCAATTCAGAAAATTATAATTGATTGTAAAAATGGACATTTTAATTTTGAGTATTTTAATATAAATATTAAAATTTATATTTCAACTCTGAAATTTTTTCATTTAAATTTTAAAATAATCATTTGATTGGAACCTGAAATTTTAATTCCAAATTATTATT
>Ga0209208_10006794_pt1 | contig 15732 bp, 10 predicted proteins | sample S1TSphfallax_3_FD_187694 | JGI IMG/M metagenome (GOLD analysis project Ga0209208, IMG submission 187694) | Host-associated microbial communities from peat moss isolated from Minnesota, USA - S1T2_Fd - Sphagnum fallax MG (SPAdes) (version 2) | ecosystem: Host-associated > Plants > Peat moss >...
ATAAAAATAGAGTTTTTTTTATAAATGTATGATTAAAATGTTTATGTTAGATTGTGTTTCTTAATATTACAAAATAAAAAACTAATTCATCAAATGACAATCCTTGAGAATGATGAATGGTTTTTATTTTTGCAAGTTGAATTGGAAATTAAAAACTTGTTATGATTGGGTTTGACCAACTCATATATTTGTGATGATATATTCAATTAATGTCCATTTTAATTGAATTTTGATGTTGTAGTAATGTTCTACTTTTTTTTTAATGTTCCAATTTTAAACTTTTGAAATGTTATTCATATTATAATTTTGTCACAATATGTTTTGGATGTTTCAAATATGTTATCAACTCCATTCGCAAAACCATCAAGTGTTACATAATTTATAACACATTATTCAACTAACATATATTTTTATATGAATTATAAAATTCATAACTAACATAAATTTTGCTTGGATCATTTGAAAGTTTGAAGGATAGCAGACATGATGGATGACTGATGTCCATTATTTTAAAAATAAATGTGGGATCTAATGTGTTAATGACCAAATTCTCATTCTTTATTTTACACAAGTTTAATTTTATACAAAATAGATAGGAAATAGTAAATTTGTTGGGTGGTTCTTGATAACAAATTGAATTTATACATTTAATATTTTTTAAATTTTTGTTGGAATATGAAATTTGTTCAATGTTTTCATGAAAGGCATATTAAATTGTTGCATAATTTTATTAGTTGATAACATTGGACATAATTCTATCAAAAATTTGGTGCTAATGCATAGATATTGTCCTTAATATTTTGAAAAGTTCATTTTCATAAGAAATTATTCATAGAAATCACATGTCATGATCAAATTTAGACCAAACAAATAAGTTGTTTTGAATATGTTTTATGGACCTTTGCCTATTAATTATAACATTAATCATTCTACCATCAACAAATGATATTTCATCTATTAGAACAAGTTGCAATGGTTCATATCAACATGTAAATATATTTAATGAATATGATGATAAGTTAATAATCTAAATAAGGATTGTTGAACATGTATGTTCAATGTTGAATGTATTGTTAAACCATCAATATTGAAGGCAATTTTGTTTGTGGACACCATAAGTAACGCCTTAATTTTTGTTAAGCTTGAAAATATATATTTATTATATGATCATAATAATCCTTGAATCATAAGTTTCAATGTAACAATTGTATAAGTTTTAACACCCCCAATTAAAAAATAACAAATCAATGTAGTAGGGTACAATTTTTTTAATGCATAATTTCAATAAATATTAATCTTTTTTCTTCATTTAATTATTTAAATAAGTTGCAATTTAGATTCTTCTACCATCATGGAATATGATAATTTTATGAAATTTTCATCTTCTATAATTTGTGATTTTTGCTTTAATCCATTCCATGATTGAATCACAAAGTTAAATCATAAATCATGTTGTTAAATATTGGTTATGTTTGTAATGGAAATTGTGCGACTTCAATCATTTATTTCATTGTCTATGTTATCATTCCAAATATTAGTTGAATGTGATGCTTTTGATTTTGAATTAATTAAATCATTCATTTTTTGTATTTGGATCTAATGTTTTGTTGTTGAAAAAAATATTTAATCTTTAAAATTCCATCATGTTGTTGATAATACTTATCACACCATGTCACATTAACTTTAAGTTATGAATTTTCTAAGTTTTTAAATGGTGAATATAATAGAAGTTGTTTTCTTGACCAAATTTCAATATTTCAAAAATTATTATAATTTTTTTTCTTTAAGGCATTTTGAAAATGTTTAATGTTCTAAAAAAACTAAACTTTGATGATTAATGACATTGATTCATAATGATTGGGATAAATAATGCATTTGTCTATGATTGATGAACATATTATATTGGTTGAATTTGGTTTTAATTGATTTAATGGGTGAAAGCAAAATAGGGGGGCCACGATTGTTATCACATTGTATTTTTTTCATGGGTGCCATGTTTGAACTTCAATCATGTCATTATTATGAAGGATTTTCACAATTTTTTTGTTTATTATCGTACCTGTCAAACCACAAAGAAATCAAATGCCAAATAAATTACATATTTTAATAGCATATGATGTGATGTTAGAATATGTTTGTGCAAAAAATATACATCACAATGTATTAAAAAAAAACACATATATTCAAGAAATGATTGAAATAATTTTTTATTTTTATGGAATTTTTAACATCTACTAAACATTGTGATTCCATATGATTTCAATAAGTTTGTGACTCATGTGAAGAGTTTGATAATTATTATATTACCAATGGGTGTTTTTCATGGCAATGACCATAAGTATGTGATCAATTAAAATTTTGACAAATAATCATTTTCAAATGGAAAACGACAAAAAATATGAAGTGGGGCATTTTTTCAAATTCCATTTCAAATGTTTTTTGGTTGATGAATTCAAATTAAAGCTTAATGTAGTTTAAAACAAGAAACAAGTTTTATTATGTTGCATCTACCGTAAACATACTCGTTAATATTCCTTGAATTTAGTATTTCAATTTATTTTCCAAATAATATTATATAACATTAACTTTGTAAAAATCAAAATATAAAACCCCAACACCAAAAATGAAACCCAAAATCAAATATAACACATTTTGAAGGTGTATACTATACGCACATATTATGAAACTACCCAAGTTGGCCCCTTATAATGTGTTTTCACCTTAATATTGCTCAGAGTTTTTAAACATAAAAACAGGTTCTTTAAAAAAAGAAATATCAATGAATTGAAATGTCCAAGATAAATTATATAATGGTAAAGAAAGCACAAGGTAAATAATAATTTGAATAACTATTTGTTGAATATTAAAAAAAACTTTACCTATCTTTTCAATTCTTGTATTTGCATTTGTTTTATGTATGATGTAATTTTGTATGATAGAATGTAATTTTGATGTTATCAACTTATTTATTTTTGTCTAATATGATGTGCAATATGTTATTGTTGCACATGGGTCTAAAATAAATTGAATATTTGTATTTGTAAACTACAATTGAGCAACACATATATTAAAGGCATTGGTTTTTATGTTTATAAGAGTTCATTTTTTAAAAATGTGCGACTTTATTAATTTTTTTCCTCAAATTATATATATATATATGTATTTTCATTGAGGTTTTTAGATCTTAAAATTCAAAAATGATATATTCTCATTCTTTTTTATCTTTCAAAATTTGAAATATTTTGTTTATTTATGTTTATAAGCATTTTTTTGAAAATGAATAAGTCTAGCTCATTTCAAAAGGTTCTAGGAGTTTTGTTTCATGCACAAGAAGCAATGGGTAATGAAAATCTATAAATCATATGGTTTTTATTGTCGCATGTACACATATGTTGATATTGTTGGGCATTTTGCAATGAATTTGGTAACAATGAATGATACATCACAAGAAATATACATTTTTATTTTAACCATTCAATTTCTTCATTTTTGTGCACTCCATACATAGGTGCATAATCCATAAAAGTCCATGGTCATATTCACTACCATGATTTTGGAATTTCATTTGAAAAAAAAACCCAAAAATAAAATTATCTTTTGTCATAATTTTTCAAAATGAAGATGTTTTATGATTGTAATATCTTGCACATGTGACTTAATCAATTTGTATCAATTCTACTATGTGAATACATAAAAGGTTTTTTATTTGATTTGGGAGATTTAATCTTGTAGCATGTAATGTGTGCAAAGCCTTGATAAAAGGATCCCATAATCTTTTAGTAGATTTTTAAATCACAAAGAATATTGAAAAAACAAGTTGTTGAATTATTGCAAATTTGTTTTTGCATAACCTTTCAAAATGATTAGGTGAATTATGAAACCTTCCAAGTCATGAAAACCTTGATATCTAGATTAACATTTTTTAACGTATAAGACAATTTGTATTGAAAATGATGTTAAAGGATTACACCTATCGTTGCATCATCATATGGTAGATGTGGTAGTACTAATTGAATTTGATTCACATTTGTAAAGACATTAATAACAATACCATGCATTTTAAATTGCCCAAAACCACAAGGTTTATAAATTTGAACAAAACAAAAGTTGGTGGAACAAGATGTTTTACTTGTGCTAATTTCAGATTGATGAAATGATTTTGATTTTAGAAAATTTATTGGGTATTTGATATAAAGGCAATTTATTTCGTTCATGTTATGTAAATAACTTATACATATGTATGATGTTGAACTAGGTTCTATTTGAATTTGAAAATTTATTGAAAGTTGTTTTGAAAATTTATTTGAACAATGATTAAATTTTTTTTAAAAAAAAACCTTTCACAACAAAAACAAAAAATTATGGGAACATCTTGGATTTGTTTGTTATATGTTTCAATGTATATTGAATTATGTGCATGTTCACATATATCAACATGATTTTTCACTTATTGAACATGATGTTCCATATATAGGAATTGGTTGTCTTATTTTTTATTAAATTAATTTAATGTATGACGATTGAACTTTTTCATTTGTGAAAAATTCTTGTTGTTTTTTAATATATATAAATTCTTGTGATTCATAATTTGTGATTTTTTTATTATAATTTTTGGAAACATAACAATGAATTTAAATGTTTTCAAAAAATAAGTTAGGTTTGGACAAGGTTTTAATAAATAGAAAATAGTTTTTTCATAAAACACCCGATTATTTTTTAATGGGCCATTAAAATCAATTATTGGATGAAAGTGTTCCTTTGGAATGTTAAAACAAAATTCAACTTTTGTAATGGACATTACAATGGATGGGTTAAACAAGATCTCGTCAATAGGAACAATTGTCATATTATTTTTTTGGGGTGCATAATGAATATAATTTTAATTTATTTTTTGATAATATTTTTATTGTAAAATTTTCAAAGACATGAAGATTTATAAGAACAAAGGTTAAACGAAAGGTCTAAGTCTAATTTTCAAATAAAAAATAAGACAAAATTATGCGATTAAAAAAAAACACACAAAAACTAAAAACAAGAACACGATATCATGTGCAAGACAAATGTGAAAAAATATCTTTATTATGTTAACATATGCAAACATGAACATGAAAAAAACATGACAAGGCTATCATGCAAGATCGTTTTTAAAACTAATGTTGAAATGATTAAAAGAAATGAGGGTTTCTACTTCTAATTATACCCCTTTGGGGACCTAACTCAAGGAAGTTTCCAAGGAAGCTTCTATGTGGGCATCAAGTAAATTTTTAAAAGAAAACACCTTTTTAACTGAGAGTCAACTATAAGTTAATTGAAATTTAACTAAGATTTAATTCAAAGTTGGTTGGGAGTTAACTGGAAATTGACATTGATTTAATTAGGAATTACTTATAGGTTAACCAAGAGTTAACTCATATTTTATTAAAATGTATCCGGGACTCAACTTGAACTTATTAGAAAGTTAACTAAGAGTTAACTTGAAGTGAATTGAAAGTGAACTAAAAATGAATTGAGAGTTAACTAAAAGTTAATTAGAAATGAACTGGGAGTGAATTGCAATTTAATTAGAAGCTAATTAAAAGTGAATTGACATTAAATTAGGAGTTAGGTACAAGTTCATTACAAGTCATGGATCAACATTCAAATGAATGAACCCCATGACATTGCCATCTATGACAAAAAAAGGTTGAAAAATGAAATAACATACTCCAATGGTGAATTCTAATTGTTTTAAAAAATGTCCATAGGTGCATAATAAAATATTTCATTACAATAGAAAAATACATTTGGATGTGAGAATTGAATAGGAGGTTGTTGCATCGTTAATTCCAAAATAGATGAAAAGTCATCCAAATTTATGTAAAAACAACACAACATTAAAACACTCAATTGGTTCAAAATGCCAAGAACTTTAAATTATATATAAGGGGACAAATTTAAAATCCATTCCACATCAAGAAATTATGTGCTTTGATATTTTATTCCAAAAGTAAATTGGCCTTTGTAAATATATTTTAGCTATCCAAAAAGTTATAATGAAATCTCCCCACAAACTTCCCATTGCAACACTTTGTGCCATTTTTGTCACATATTAATGTCTATTTGTCACTATACTTGATGCAAATTAAACAAAAAAATTTGATTTAATTTTTAAATGTGACATTGTTGGACTTTTTTTGTATTCAATAATAAACTTTGATTTAAACATGCAATACTATTTTGACTCAATTGAAAAGATGATAATTGATTTTTCCAATAAATAATATATGGAATCAAATATATAAGTAAACAAAGGTTGTATGGATGCAATACATGTTCAAATGACGAATCAATAAGATCAAATGTGAATGTTTCCAATATTATGAACTTCAATTATATATATATATATATAATCAGCCTCACCCACACAAATACACATGTGCACATGATGGCACACAAATTATTTATACATACACATATACACACACATTCAAAAAGAGACAAAATCAACATAATTAATTAGAAATGAAAAAAAATTCAATATAATTTTTTTTTTGGAATTGAAATTTTTTTTGTGTTGAAAAATGTTTACATTGAAAATATTCTTGCATTAAAAAACCACATGCATTGGAAAATTGCTTTCATGTAAAATCATTCATATTGAATAATTATTTTTCATTTACAATTGTTTTGAACATTTATGTAAATTAATATACAAAATTTTTTCTTTTCTTTTAAAAAAGAACTATGAAAAATGGTTACATAGTAAAGGTTATTCAGACCAAAAATGTGATAGTTTTCACATATATGGAATATTCATATAACAAAAAGCTCACACAAAAAACTATCACCAACATTCAATGATTAAAAGGTTTTGTTTGGAAATTAACTTTAGTTCATCAAAGTCAAGCTTGCCTTTCACATTACATTGGACATCATCATAAAATCATTTCTCAAAGGAACAACTAATTCATCATCATGCAAACTAGTTTCTACTTGCAAGATAAATTATTGAAGGTTTTCCTAAAAACCAACAAGGGCATATGTGGGTGATAATCAAAATTTTCCTTGAATGCAAATTGAATAAAATAAATTTGAATTTGTTTTGGATGAAGAAAATTTAGGAATGCAAACTTTATCATATGCACAATTCCTTCAAGCCATTTTCCCTCAATGGTTAACATAGATTTATTGTTGGCTGTAATGGAGTCACAGAGAAAGCTTAATTTTTTAACCTTTGATTTTGAACAAGCATTACAATGGACATTGCCCATTAGATAATTGATGCCATCTACTACATGGCAATTTTGACATTTAAAAAAAAACAGAGGCACAACAAAGTTGTTTATGGTCAACATCCAATCATTTTTTTAAAAAGGATTAAATATTTTAGAACAATGAAGACATGAATAAAAGTAGTAGTAAGGAAAATTAGTACAACACAATAAAAAACATAGGTATAATCAAATTGAGAAGAAAAATGAAGATGAACAAAAAAATGATAGGAAAATGTGAAAGAAAATAAATTAGAAAAGAAGAAAAAATGCCAAAAAAAAAAGGCACAAATATAGACGATATTTGACAAAAAATAAAGAAAGGCATAAAAACAACATATAATAAAATTACTGCAAAGAAAGAAAGAGAACAATACATAATAAAAAAAATTCAAACTAAAAAAAAAGAAAAGAAAAGAAACTTGAACATTCCCTTTGTTAAATATTACCTCTAAGAAGCCTTACCTAAGAAGGTGAGGGTGTTGGTGTTTCGACTCCAAAGACAAATTAAGAAGCAACAAAGGATAAATAAGTAGAGAATAGATTCATTCAACGAGGAAAAAATATATTAAACACCCCTACTTTCAAACCCTATATCTTCTTCATTTGTTGTTTGTTTTGAACAATTTAAAAGGCTATGGGTGCACCATTTAAAGTTTTACAAAATCTTTTTGAAGTGTAGAAAAAATGGAGCAATACCAAAAAATCTTAAGTTCCAAAACACAAACTATTTTTATGTGCTTAAACCAAACATTGACTCCTTTATTTCCAAAGGACATATTATCTTGTTCATTCATTTATCAATTTGAGTGATTTTTTTTTGTTTTGGATGTGATATGCGAAGGGCCCCAAAAACAAGTTCAACTTTAGAGGCAATGGAATAATGTTCAAACATTTATAAATCCTTATCCTTAACTATTTGTGATAGGTTTGCCTATTCTAACATGCTTAAAACCCATGTGATCTAAGAGCATAATATTTGATATTTTATCGCATATGTTTTTCCCAAAGAAGAACTCTCATCAACTATATAAAAAGAAGAAACTCTTCTATTTCTAATTTCAACATTGACTACTTTTTATGTAATATATGTCCTATACTAGTCATTTTAACTTCTTTTATAGATTATGCCAATAGGTAAATTTCCTTCACAACTTTCCACAGTTAATTATAAAACACATAATTTTTTGAAGTTAAAAAAAACATCTTGATGAGATGTTTTTTTTCATTAGGGCTAGCTGACAAAACACCTAGTGGTTGTTAGACATGATTTCATTTTCTTTTCAATGTTAATTGAAAATTTCCACCAAGTTTGAATGGAGTTTTAATAGTTGCCAAATGTTTTTCCATTATTTTATTTTCCCTTTCATTTTCAAGTAAATGGGAAAAAAATTTGGTGTTTTTCCATGCATGGCCAAGTAGAGTAGTTTGGTGGAAAATCATATAGCAGTTTCCAAGCAATTTTTTCCCCAAAAGTAGTGGGAAAATGCCTAGCTACCAAAAAAAAATCAATTGACCCAAAAAATAATAATAAAAAAATCCCCCAACAACTACTAGGTGTCTTTTTCATTTTTTCCCTTGGGTAGAGTGAAAAAAAATAGTTTAGTGACCATTGAACATTTTTCCATCCAAACTTGGAATAAGAAAATCAGTTAACAATTGGTTGGCCTTTTGAACACCTCATTTGAAAATGCAACATCTTTAATTCAGAAATTCAAATCATTCATCACAACAATTAATTTAATTTCCTTCGTCATAATTGTGCAAAGAAAGTAAAATTTACTAGAATGAATTTGATAACAAATAAATGAGGTAACACAACAAATGCACTTGGAAAAACACACTTGTAAAGGAAACAAAAAATTATCAAAAGAAAGCTTAAACTAAGCACAATATGCATTGTAGTGAAAAAGGAAAGACAACAAACATATAATATTATCTTAAGTTTAAACAAAAGACATAAACGCTACTTAACACTTTAATATTGTTAACCCTTTATTATTTATTTGGATACTTCGACTATCTTTTACTTTAACTTAATTTAAATTTAAAATTATTATTATTGTTTAAGTAATGGTTTAATAATGAACAAGATATTAGCACCCTTTTCATCCCATGAATTTTAACCTCATGGTTTGCACCCAAACCCTTGAATCTTTCATTACCATATAACCATTCAATCAAAGTTTCAAAGCATTTCAATCCCAAATCTTGGGCTATAACACCATATTTAAATTGTAGGTCTTTGTAATATATAATGAGATTTGGGAAGTTTTCGCATGTTGCATATCAAGGTTTAAAAAAAATGTATGTTCCGCATTATGGTAATTATTTTATCATAAATTAAATATATGTTATTACATTATATATAGAATTTCATGTGATCATCTACATGCATGAAAAAGAAGAAATAATGACTAATATTTTTTTCTAGTGGGCCAAATTTCTTTTGCTTCACTCCAAAAGGAATGAAAGAAAGATGATAAAATCGGGGGTGTTGGCCAATATTCTTTTGGACAAGGAAGGAAAAAAATTCAAAAAAGATAAACCCAAAAAATGGATGGAAAAATATTGGATGTTTGCTATATAATTTTTTTGAAAAACATTTGATGTTATTTCCATTTAAAGTTTTCATAAAAATAATTTGAAATGTAAACTAACCTTTGGGGTTTGGTAAGACATATCCATATGTTATATTAAAAGTATAAAGTTTGGCTCCCATCTAGCTAGAACATTCCCCAACGATATAAGAATAACATAGTTGGAATGAAAAAATCCCTAAGCCCCACTTCACATCATCTCATCTCGCACAACTTAAAAAAAGCCCCCTTCTATTGCGCCTAACAACTCTTAGGAAAAAGGAAAAAGAAGAAGAAAACTCAACCCCTTACCCTTAAAAACCCCTTTAAAAAGAGGAAGAAATTAAATACCCAACCCTTCCTTTCCCCTTTCCTTAAATTTCCACCTAGTAACCTTATTCCACCCCACATTTCATCCCACCCAACTTTAGAAAGAGGAAAAAGTTAAATACCCAACTCTTCGTCTTTCTTTTGGTTACAACTACAATAAATTCTAGTAGTCTATAATGACAAACTCATAATAGTAATTATGGGATCATCCTAGAGGTCTTGAGTTTCCTTTGGTTTGTAGCTATAAATACTAATGCACATATTGGCCATAGTTACTATACACTATACAAATTTTGATAGTAGTCAACATGAAAGGTGCAAACAAAACTTCGTAAAGTGACCAAAGATGATTTGATCTTTAAGGTTTTGTAGATTATTGTTCAATGGCATTTTTGAAGAACTCAAATAGTCTATGAGTTTGAAGCCAATTGAAGCACTACAATTTCTCCATGATTATGGGTGACATATGTAAACATTTCTTGTGTGAAAAATATCGTAAAACAAATTTTTTTCACTCCAAATTATGAGAGTTTATGATTTTGGATGAATTTGGCAATCTCTATCATGTGAACAAATGAATGAATACGATTCAAGTTTCATGTGAATTAAAATTTTCATTTGATGTTTCAGAACAGATCAATCAATCATCTTAGCAACATATTGTGCAAGTTGTGGTCCATAATCAATTGGATAATTCTTCATATGGTGTCTCAATTGTTGTTTTGATTTGCATTCAGAAACTTTTGAGGCATCAATTGTGTGAAGTTGATGATGGGTTGTTGGTGAGTAATTCACTTCACATTTGTGTGTTGGAACAATGGGTTCATAGATTGGGCTATATTGCTGTTGAGTGGTGATGCCAAAGTGCAAGGCACTGTGGTCTTCATGGACATGATTTCTCATAGTGTATGTTGTGGAGTGGTGATGCCAAAATGAGTGCATTAGTTCTATGTTCACTAAGGTTTACTGTTTGATTACTCATGATGCAGATCAATCTCCAAGGCCCAGAAATCACAATATGAACGATGGAAAGTTCTCTCACAAGTGAAATTGGATGACATGTCTTTTGATCGAAGGATTATCAACAAAAAATGGAATTGATACAACTGGGTGGATGTGTAGAGCTCATTAGGGGAGGGGGGAAGAGAGAATGAGGAAAGAATGTGAGAAGTAAGATTGTGATGCTTGAGATAACTCATGCAATCTGTGGATACCCTGGCTTTTTAGCAGAGCATGGACATAATTGCAAGTATTCGGATACAAAGTTATAAAATTGTAGAGTGACGCAAGATTCAAGCATCCTGCCTGATCAAATACCATGTACCCTGTCTTCAACTTAAGGAATTCAGCAGGATACTTGCATGATTGAATGCCGTGGCTTAAATGTGGTGTACGGTTGTAACAAGCTTGAGATATATACATATATAGAGACACACACACACACACACACACTCACACATGAGGACAGTGCCAGATTGGGTGCAGTATACTGCACTCATCTGTTGGAATTGTAATGAGCTGAAATCCAAACTACAGCGATATTTACTTACAAAAAGAAATTATGAACCTGACAATTTTGTAACCAGTCTGGAGATTATTAGGCCGGTGGATTGATTCTTGCCAACAAGTGCCAGTACTTAAAGTAGGTAAAAGGGGAATGGGAGCAATGGAGAGAGAGGTAAGAGCCCCAAGTACATGAGATCAATATGGGACCCGATATATTGAAGTGTGACATATTAAGAATTACATGATTTTACATTCGAGTTGACTGAATTTTCAGTTTTGTAAGAGTTCTGCGGCCGCTACTAACTATTATGTACATACTTCCAAAAAACAAGTAAGACCCAAAATCTCCCCCTTCTCTGAGGAGGATTCTATGAACAAAAAGTGGAAATGTTGGGCCCCCAGGTCCTTCACAACAACCCCTTCTTTTGTGTCAAAATCTTTACTCTTGTGGGTCCTTTAAGTTTGATCAAATTTTGTGTCTTAGCCAAGGGTGAGCCTTTTCATGGTTTCACTATTTGAAGGTCAGCTTTTGCACACTTTCAGTGATAGGAGTGGTCCCAAGGTTCATTAGTACCATGGTCATGTTCAGTCCACACTGAACATTTTCCAGCTTAAAATATGGTTACTAAAAGGCCTCTCTAGAGATGGTGAAGGTACCCCTTTTAGGTGCTTGTTCACCCCGGCTGGTCAAGGTGAACCTTCACCTTCTTGCTTAAGGCCTTTTTAGTGGCTATTTGTTAACCCTAAGAATTGCTAAACTTGGATTCCGAGAACTTGGTTTGGTCTTATGATGTGACATTTATAATACTAGAAGCAACCCAAAAATTCCGAGTCTTTGGGATTATGGTGTGAGGCACTATCCTTTTAAAACCCTCAAAAAATGATTAAGTGTTGTCCCTTTAAAACAGGTCGGCTTTGGGGTTGGCTCCAAGTTAAACTAGGACTTAGTTTCAATAATGAAATCTAGCAAGTCTAAGCAAAGAGTTTGAGTCCATTTTGAGCAATCTGAACTTTAGGATTAACCAAGTGTGTTGTTGGGTGCACAGATAACTAGGAGCTAAAGAAGGTGACACGAAATAAGCTTCACCTGGTGTGTGGAACACAAGATGACAAGCCAAAAAAAAAAGGCATGTCAACATGCATTTGGCAAGGATTCTGTTATTGAATGCACCAATAAAAATAAGTATTTATATGGAATGGGTAAGTTGATGCAGCTCACCATGTCTGAAGACAACTCCAAAAGAACTAAAAAACAAAATGGAAAATGAAAGTGGAAGAAGATCAATGGGTACTACTTTGATCATCACTTATAGCCACTTAGCCATATTGTGATTCATATTAATTAGATCATGGGCTAATGGCAGGGGCAGAATTTTGGGGAACACATTGGGAACCTAGGGAACATATTTGGAACCCGATAGGAACCCATATCTGTTGTTTCTGTGCCATTTTGAGTCTTGACTAAAATTGCAATTTTAGAAGCCAAATTCACCCAATTTTCAACCATACAATATTGAGAAAAAAAAATCCCTTGGAATGCCTAGTGTTGTGGAGTGATTGCCCAATTTCATGTCAATCTTCCCATACTGGTTCTACAAATAGATCCCAAGGTTTGATTCTTCTGCTCAGTCCAGGGTTTTAGGGTTTCACAAAATTCCAAAAGCTGCTCTACCTGGAGCAGCATCCTAAAGGTTTGATTCTGCTCAGTCCAGGGTCTAGGGTTTCACAAAACTCCAAAAGCTGCTATAAAATAGAGCATCCTAAGGTTTGATTCTGCTTGAGACCAGGTAAGGAAGGGTATCACAAAATTCAAAGAACTGGATCTAAGTTCCAAAATGATGAGGGTAGTTCTGAATTGGTTCTGTGTTCTACAACCATATCACCATTTCTCAGTTAACCATTTGTTCTAGCTAATCCAGTTAGGTTCAAGTTAGCTAGTGCAATTGCATACTCCATCAAACTTTACTTGTCCACTTTCAAACAGGGCTAGCTAGAGGAGAACAAAACAATGGGGAATGTGGTTTTGGACGTGGTGAAAAAGATTCGAACCAAAAGATTCATCTATCTTTTTTAAGCAAACATTGTAGCTCTTTTGTTTAGAATTGTTTTATGAAAATCCACAATTATGACAAAATATTTTGAATTTTAATGAGATCAATAGAGGAATTTAAGAATAGTATAGTTATTAGAGTTACCTGAGAGCATTTTCACTATTGTTGATAAGTTGCCCATAAACAACAATTTGTAGTGGATATTATCATTGTTGATGTTTTTTTCACAACCTCATAACTCCAGCCTTTAAAAGGCTTAAAAGTTTCAACATATTTTCTTTTCTTGTTTGTCAATTTTTCACAGGATGTTAAGAGTAGGCATAAGCTTGTCAAGTGAATTTGTTGATGTCAAGCATCACATGGAGCTTCATGGAAGCATGGAATAACATCATTAGTAATTGTACAGAGGGAGTCAAATACATTAACAAAAGCAATGAAATGCAAAGAAAGGGAAAAAACTTTGAATGAGAACAGATGTTGGCCGTTTCAACATGATAGAAACAATTGAGTAGCATAAAGATGATGTTTTCAATGAATTGCATGGAAACAAGCAACTACATACATGTGTGCAAAATATTTTCAAAACGTGTGAAAACAAGTGCAAAATGTAAATGAGTGAAAACTCATGTTTCTACTCAAGATGATTAAGTAGCAACAACATTGTTGCCTTTCATAGCCCACAAATGATCTATTAAGTTATTCTTCAATTTAAAATGGGTCCTTAGATCTTGTAGTTGATTGTTCCTTTTGTATATTGTTCAAATGTTAACTCTCACCTCATGTGAATGGTTTACTAATCAAAACAAATTTCTAGGTTTAAATCAAGTTTATCTTCTATTTCCATGTTGTCGTAAATTACACATGCATACATGATATTTGCCACTTTTTGTCTATTCCAAAGCCTAATGGAATTCAAAACAATTGTCCAATGAGATTATAGGACTCTAAAGCATCATTCAATTTTCTTTCCACAAGCTTCTTGTTGTTTTGCTCTTCTTTCATTGAGGTTCATGAATGGTTGTGACAAATATGTTCCATATGGGTTAAATGCCATCCACCAACAAATAATATCCAAGCATACTCAACACCATTCACCTAGGCTTTTGTTCAAAACATTTAGGTAAGTGTTACCACTTGGCAATCCAAAAAACCAATGCCAAATCCATAGACTTTTGTCGAAATGGTTTCAAGAATTATGGAATTCTTTTAAACCTTTCCAAGTTGTAAAGCATTTTTCCCACCCGTAATGCATATAATCTAAAGAATCAAACATGCTAGGAAACCCCTTGCCAACATTGATCACAAATTGATGACAAAAATAACCTTTGTTGTTCTTTGAAATATTTATTGGTCTTCGAAGACCTCACAAATTGCATGCAAAAATTTCTTCAACAATGGCATGGAAGTGAGTTTTCGAGGAGGAGCAAAGCACTTTGTGTTATTCAGAGATGATCATAAAAACTTTAGAGTATTACAATGCATAAAAAAAGTGAAGTTTTTAAGGTTTTCAAACAACTAGTTATTGACTCTAAGAGAGAGAGGCACTGATGTCAAAGGATTGAGAAGTGACAGAGGAGGTGAATTCATGGGTGGAAAGCTTGAAAAATTTGTGCAAGAAAGAGGGATTAAATAAAAATTATCTACACACTAGCACAAAATGGTGCGGTAGAAAGAGATAATCGAACATTCGTGGTGAAGTTTAGGTGAAGTTTAGGTGTATGGTAGGTAGTTGGTATTTTTTTTTGGAATTACTCTTCGTGTACAAAATTACTTGGCCAAGCTTCATAATTATGCTGGCTGGTTTTCTGTTTTTTTTGTTGTTGTTGTTGTTGCAGAATGATTTTCTTCTTCACAGTTGCACTGGAATAAACGATGATCACATTACTATATTTTACATGATCTTGCATGTGATGTGTGCATTCTGTTTTGCTCTATATTTCCAATACTTTGCACACGAAACTAGCCACTGGATTTAGGATACCATGTTGCAAAGCAAGTGAGCGGTGGAGATGGTCT
>Ga0209208_10006796_pt1 | contig 15732 bp, 11 predicted proteins | sample S1TSphfallax_3_FD_187694 | JGI IMG/M metagenome (GOLD analysis project Ga0209208, IMG submission 187694) | Host-associated microbial communities from peat moss isolated from Minnesota, USA - S1T2_Fd - Sphagnum fallax MG (SPAdes) (version 2) | ecosystem: Host-associated > Plants > Peat moss >...
CACAGGTGAAGGCAAAACTCTTGAGTTCCGTTTCTGTGACCACTTCAAGAAGAAGATGATGATGATGAGTACAGATGCTCATGTACTTCAGTGCAACCACACTTATTAGCTTTTCTAGGCTCTAGATATAAGCAAGTCTGGCTCCTGATCTGATCAAGCTGGCTGGGGTGCAGAGAGAGAGCTCTGTATATTAGATCTGCTAACAGATCTGTAGTGTAGTACTGCTGGACATATTTGTTGTCTGATCAGGCAATTTTGTTTTTTTTGTATAGTATCTAACACATGCTTGATCTTGTAACTAGGGTTTTACATGCTTTCTGTAGCTACTTAAAATATCATAAAACCCTAAACCCTAATTGGGCAGGTGAGTTCTTATAACAGAAAAAATAGAACAATAATATTGAGTATTTTAAAGTTGGAGTTGAAACGGCCGAATTATGCAACTGTAAATTATTGTCCCTAAATATGTTGGTACCGGCATTAAAGTGACTTTGTGAGTGTGTTTTTGAATGTTGTTGATGTTGGATTGTGATTAAATCCATGTTGCAAGCTCAATGAACTTGTTAAGCTATATATGTGTTTGCTAATTGCATATCATATTTTTAGTTGTGCATAATTAGACAAGTTGCATTAAAAAAAAAAATTTTTTTTTCTAGTTTACATATAATTTTATGTTGATTTTTTTTCATTCTAGATAATTACATTATATTGTACAATGGATGAACATTTCAAGCTATGTGTCTCTTGATTGCATACAACATTTTAGTTGCATAGTTAGACATTTTAGTTGCAAATGACTTTTTTTGAGTGTAAATATAACTTTTCATTAATTGCTAGATTCATTCTAGATTATTAGATTATACTGTACATCAATGAAAATCTCAAGCTGTGTGTTTGTTACTCAGCATTTTTTAATTGCATAGTTAAAAAAATTGTAAAAGACAGATTTTTTTTCTAGTATATATACATAACCTTTCATTGATTGTTATTCATTCTAGATAATTACATATAGTAAAGGACGTCATGGTCGTTTTTAGTGAAACTTTTTTCATCACATGACCTGTCCATCCATTCATCCGTCCCATCATCCATCCATGGATGGCATCATGATGCCATCAGTGGAAGAAAACCCTGACAGAAATAAATACCCCTGTGCATATGTGTCGCTGCCTAAAGGCTATAAAAAGAAGACGAAGAAGAGGAAGTACAAGTGCGCAGAGGAGACAGAGAGGAGAGAGATCGATCGAATAGGGGGGGGTCGGAATAAAAATAAAAATAAAAATTTGAGAAGATGGGGGATTCGACTTCCTAGAAGGCTGAAGAAGAAGCAGCTGCAACATATGATGCAGGAGCAGCTAGCCAACCAAAGAAAATGCACGCGGTTGAAGAGGAAGATGAAATGAGATCGCTGGTAGGACCACCTGTTCCTGCTGCTGCGTCAGGCATCCAGGCGCCGGAGGGAGCATCTTCGACCTGGAGTGGTACCGGAGTAGTGGCCCGCATCCAACCCTATCTCCATGCCTCGCGGTTCGGGTTTTCTCTCGCGATCGATCCATCTCCGTCACCATCGATGATCTTCTCTCTCGTGATCTCTGTCACGATCTCGCCCGCCCCCCATATATTAAAGGATGTAGTGATCGTTTTTCGTTAAGCTTTTTCATCACGTCCATCCATCCATCTTGTCATCCATCCATGGATGACATCATACAGGAAAGAAAACCCTGGCAGAAATAAATAGCCCCCCCTCTGCACATGTGTGGTGGTCTAAGAAAGGCATACCCGGGGGGGGGGGGGGGGGGGGGGGGGGGGCACCCCCAAGATTTTGATATCAATTCAGCAACAAACCAACATATATTTTAACAAAGAATTATATATATAGGGATTCCAATTGCATTCATTTCCAAAACATAGTTTGACACATAAGCAAACTTACTTCACATATGATTGGTTAAACAATGGACATCAATTAATTTCCAAATAATTGGCTTAAAAGTGTAAATGTAATTATGAAATTAATGTTTCATCTTGAAAATATGGAAATGCAATGGTATATCATATACCCTATATTAATAACCAAAAAATCATATATCAATCACATATGTATTCATTATTAAACCTTTAATTCAAAAAATTGAAACAATTTACGATATAATTCCAAACATTTGATTGATGAAAGTTAACAACTTTTGATTTGTCATTTAAACGCAATTGAATTTTAACAAAGAATCTCTCCTACAATTGTCATAAGCTACTTATTGAAATATTCTGATCATTTATTAAAAATTAGCAATTCACTTATATCCCATGGTATAGTTTTTTGCCTTTTGGGCCTCCCTTGGTCCATAGTACTTTATAAAGATTGTGCATGACAATTAACAAGAGTCAAGGTCAGACACTGAACCACATTGGGGTATATTTGCCATCTCCGATATTTTACCATGGTCAGCTGTATGTTATGTCACAAGCAATGCAAACATCAAGATTTTCAGCGGCCAGGGTCCCAATGAATACATGCGGAATGTGGTATATAGAGAGGTTTTGGAAATGTAGTTTGTAGTTGTAATTTTGTAATATGTACCATCAAATACACACACACTTGTGCATTAGACACGAGGTTCAAACTAGTTGCATTATATTGTGCATCAATGAACATCATTGTATGTACACGTCAAGAATATTTTGTAGTTTCACCTTGAATCTATTGTGGACAAACCAGGGTCATCTAATGAGCACTGATTGTTGCTCTCTCTTGTGATGAGACCCAGCTGCCAGGGTTGGCTGTTGATGATTCCTGCTTTGTGTTCTGATGTCCGAGCTTGGGTTTATAAGTTGTTCCCAAGATCAGTGATTTTTGCTTTGTTGACGGTTGTTTTTTAAATTGATATTTGAAGCATCATGGGAATTAAGCATGCGTGCCTGAGTTTCCAAACAAATTTGGGCCAGGTTTTCTAATTTTTAAAAAACCCAAAAATGAAGGTGTTTTTTTTATTAATGACAATTTATGGAACATGTTTTATTATCCTCCTGCTACTACTGAACTAATGTGAATTAATGTGCTATGGAGAATATGTTAGGGAACACAATGGGAACTTGGGAAACCTATTGGGAACCTAACCGAAACCCATCATTGGGAATTTTTCAAGAGAACATAGTGAGAACATATTGGGAACACATTGGGAGTCAGTGAAATTCTTTTTGAAAATCCTTCCCCCGCCCCCCCCCTCCCCAAACTTAAAAGGAAAAAATGCAAGGCACCTTGAGTGCATACTTGGGCCTTACCATTGGCTGCATGAAATTTCTCTTCCCAAAAGAGTTCATCACCATTTTTGGCCTGCACTACTACCCCTTGCAAACAACACCCTACCTATTAACCAAGAATTTGATGAAGCGCTTGGGCCGATCATCCCAAAAAGGATTTAGCATTGATGGGAACAAGTTATTTGAGAACTCTCAAAACAATAGAAAATCTAGCAGAAAAACATGACTTACCAGCAGGAACTTGTCTAAATCTCCTGAACTCTTTTTGAGGGTGTGATCAAATTGTACAAAAAGTTTAAAGTTTTTATTAAAAAACATTCTTCTTTTAACCTTTTCGGGTGCAATTTTGCACCAGTTCATCAAAATAAAAAAGGTTGGTGTGAGAGCAGTATAGAGAGGATGTATTGCATGTTTAATGTGACCAAATAAGGTTGGTGTGAGAGCAATCGACAGAGCAGGTGTTATATTTAATGTGACCAAATGTTGAGCAACAAATTTTCAATAACCAAGGTGAAAGCACACTAGGGTGAAACAAAAACAACATTTCATCATGAAAGTTCATAATTGAAAAAAGTACAAAGAATTTTTGGTTCGTTCGACATATTGTAAGGGGGAATGGATGTTAGCAAATAAATATATTAAATAGAAATTCATGATAAACTAGTTTGGGTAACTATAATATAATTTTTCTTTTATTGATTTCTAAAAAAAACCAAATGTACTAATCACAAAGAATAAAAGATTTCACTTTTAAAAAGTGATTTAATATTGTTGAAATCAAGAAAATAAAAATAACAAATGAATCAACTATCCATTGAATACACACAATTTTTTTAGTATAGATGCATCTTGTGGTGCATTTGATTAGCCCATTTGGAAATTTTGGAAATTTTCATAATTGTTTATAATATTTATAAAACTCTTTTATGAATAGGATTTTAGATATTTTACCCATATTTTGTCATGAATGTAAATAATTTTGTGTTTTATGCTTAAAGTCATTGTTGAAATTATGAGTCTCATTCCATCATTTCCACACTTTTTGATTATCTACTACCTACATTAGAAAGTTGTAAAAATAATTCAAATATATGCACATCAACTTTTATAAAAGCTCACCACATTTGTCCATTGTCCCCTCATATTCTTGTATGACTTACTAATAGGGTAACTACTTTAACGATATAATGTAAAAATGATGTAATTATCTTGATCTTTGACTTTTCGCTTCTATGTTTTCATATTTCATTATGATCTTTCACATTATTATATGAATAGTTGCATTCCAACATTGATAGTGTGTTTGGGGATGTTTATTTTTATAAAAAAATTAGATTGTATTCAAGGTATTTATATGGTAGAATGTGTCCATATGAGTGAAAGATAAAATTGTGAGCTCAATTCCAACATCAATGAAAGGATTGTCTTAATTTCCTCTTGGTTGGTTAAAATGGGAGTGAGACTCCATGACAACAATGTTACATATAAATAGTGTTGTCAATCAACCATGGTGAATACTCATTAAGAGATTGCCTTGTTGAATTTTAACAAGTCAACTAGGTCCATCAACTATCACAAGTGGAAGATTAGAGTGAAGATTTCACCTAATGAAAGAAAGTGTGTGTGATATAATTACATCTCTTATATTAACGACACAAAGATTATCCTCATTCATAATAGAAGAAGCTATTTGCATTATAAGTCACAATTCAATATCATAGAAAACTCCAACAAACAATGTGAGAAATACTAGTAAGGTAAATAATGATCCAAACTTGTAGCCTCATGAGTGATTTGTCAATATTGATTTCTTTTGTAAAATATAAAACGCTTGTAAAAATTTCTAGTATGAAAACCCAATCATAGATTGTGAATATCTTTATGGCTAGCATGAAATTCAAGATCACATTCAAAAGTTGCACCTAAGTCTAATTGTCTACAAATGTTGAATATCACCAAAGAATCAAATGTTTGAAGGTATTTAAACGAGGTCAAATGTTGCACTACCATCCTTTTGCCATTTGGACAATAATGATGGAAGAATGAAATATGTTGAAATTGTTTTCAATGCACTTCCAAAGTCTTACAAATCATTTGTTCATACTATACGAAGGTGTCATAATTTATTAAACTTCAAAATGTTTGTTGGATTTTTTTTCACAAATAAAAATATCCTTGATAGTTTAATTACATGACTAAAAATGAAGATGAAACATTATTCATTAAGACTTTACAACTTGCTTGAACTTCTTATGATGAAAAGAATAAAACAAGGTGGAAACATGATAAAGTCAACAAAAAAAGGTAGGCACATCAACTTTTATTATGTATCATGCATATTCAAAAATGATAAAGTAGCATAAAAAAATGGGTGGAAGTACAATATAAAATCCTCCATGCTCTTTATTACACTTATAAGATTTTACTTAAAAATAAATAGTAGCAAACAAGTTTTAAAAATAAAAAATAATATCTCAAAATGGATGATAAATTTGTGTTTGAGGAGCCTTCAAAAATACTCAATGAAATATATTTATATTAAGTTAAGATATAAAGATCATTAAAAATTTGCAAGCACCCTGAAATTTTTACGTTATCATTGTTAAAACATACCTCACACAAAATTGAAACAAAAGCCCACGTTGCAAAAAAGTATATTTCATAACTACATGATATTTAAAAGAAATTATTAAAAACCTATTGAAGCAATGCTAAATTTGAAAATCAATGCATGATATTAAATAACTGCATTGTTTTGATCATTCAAATAAAAACATTTCATGTGTAATAATGCAATTTTGATGAGTTTTGTTGTTACATTTCATTTACCTTTCAAGTAGAACCACCAATTAGTAACTACTTATAAGGTTTTAAACAAGTTAATATTTTATTTCTATTTTTTTCCTTATTTTTGGTTTTTTTATTATAAAATTCTTAAGTGTTTTAAGATTTATAACCTACTTGGATGATCACTAGGTCATTTGGGTAGGTTATTAGATTTTGGAATTTTAATATCATTTTCTTAAGTTATTAATGAGTGATCAAAAAATCAATAATCAATTTGTAAGTTAATAATGACTAGATCAATAATTGGCCAACACTAATATGTACATTTAGGTGCTTCTAGATATGTTACTAAAAATGGATCCTTGATCTTGAAAAAAAACATTTCATGTAATCAATATTTGCACAACTAATGGTCACACAACTCACCCCATAATGGGAATTTGAGATGTTCCTATTGAGATTCCTCTTGATAAAATAAAGAGCTTAAATAACTTTATTTACATCCTTCAATTAAGCAAAAAATTGTTAATCAATTGTATTGATAGCAAACAAGGTCCATATATTATTGTCTTTGATGCAAATAAATGTATGATTATCAAATAGTGTGATAAAAATTTGATAACATTTGGAGTAAAATATTATATCAATGATTTATTCAAGCTTAATTTCTGTTTCACTCTTAAGATCAACAAAATTAATGCTTTTCATATTCTTGCTAAGGATCAAATTTCAACTACATATGTTTAGCATCATTGTACAACTCAACTCAATTACCAAAGCTTACATTTTTTTACCAAGAACAATATGGTCACAACTCACAAGAGTGCCCATTCTTCTTCCTTTCCTTTTAACAAGGTGTGTCATAGTTGTCAACCTAGGAAGCAACACATTGGGAACATTTTTTGAAATGCCCTACACAACTCACATTCATTTCCAAATTAGTACACTCCAATTTATGTGAACTTTTCCATCTCAAATCATTTTGTTTTATACATTTGTTGAATTTTCTAAAGAAAAGTATGGGGTTTTTCTTGGGAAAAAATGATGTTTCAAGTTGACCTTGGATAGAAAACCAAATAAATTGAGGACAAGGTTAGTGGCTTAGGGTTTGAGCAAAAGGAGGGTCTGAATTTTGAATAATCCTTTGTTCTTATGGTTAAATGGAAGATGTTTTGAACAATAATTCCATTTATTGTTCATAACAAATGGGATATCTATCATTTAGATGTTAAGAAAACATTCCTTTGATGGAGACTAAAAAGAGGAGGCCTTTATGTCCCAACCATAAGGGTTTGTTGGTAAGGGACAAAAAATGAAAGTATGTTGATTGCCTAAAACATTGTATGGACTACAATCAAATGTTTAAGAACATGGTGTGATAAAATTAACCATTTGAAAGGACAAGTAGATTGCAATTTGCATCACAATGGGATGAGTAGAAACAATAATTTTGGTGTTATGCATGGATGACTATTCATCTTTGGTAACAACACAATTAAAATTGAATGGCTAAAACAACTTAATGCAAGATTTGAAATGAAAAATATGGGGAAACCAAAGTACTACCTTAGTGTACAATTTTTCATGATAAAGAGGGGAACTTTTATGTCACATCACTACTACAAAAGTGGGGTGCAGTTCACTAACCTAAATCACTATGGGACCTTAAAAGTGAAATAAGTTCATTGCATTTTACTAATTTCACTATAATATCACTATGTAAACATCATGTTTCATTACTAGTTAACATAATTCACTATTATAATTTATTGTAATAAATAGGTTTATTTTTATGTTTAAAAAAATATTCTATATATGCTACATTATGATACACCCAATATTATTTTAAGCAACTTTATTTATTCTAACTTATTCCTTATGTTATTAACCCATTATGCAATAATTAGCTCTTTTTTTTTTTATAGATCCACAAGTGCCCACATTTTGTTTACCAAATAGACTCCATCTCCTACATATCATAGCTTTTCTCCAACCATGTCATGAAAATGCTTCTTTGAAGCTTTGAAGTTCATTAATCTATGTTACAAAAAGAAAAAAAAACCTTCTATCACAACTTGTTAACTACGTTCATTAGTAAACAATCCAACAAAGACCCTCATCCATCCAAGTTGTATAATTTTGATGTCTTGATTGTATTGCCACATTAATGTTGATTGCATTATCATTGATGGTTCCTTTGGTCACTCCTTTAATGTGTGGATTAAAACAAGGTCACTTCATTTTTTTCATTAGCTACACCATCTTGTGATCAATTCATTCCCCTTTCAACATGCCTTGCATGCAAGGAATTTAAATAACTATGTTGATATTATGTTGTTGAGTCATTTTAAAATGAAGAAATTATATTTATTTTTGGATAATGTATCCATTGGTTTAGAAAATTCCCCTTACCAAAATCTATTATAATTTTTTTTGAAATTACAACTTTTAAACATATCATAAATGTTTCATCAAGTTTTACATATGTGATAATTAATATTATCTTATGCTTAGGATCATAACATCCACAAGCCTTAAAATGTTGATCATAACCAACAAAAACTTATTCAAACATTTTTTTGAAGTTTGGTTCTCTTTTCTTTTGCTATGTAAACCAACATTTTACATCTAAACAACCTTATATGATTTGGGTTAGATTTTGATCTAATGAACAATATTCCCTTCAATCTCAATTCATTGTTAGACTTCACTGGCCATCTATTCAACAAGTAGACAACAACTCCCTCAACTTTCTTCCATTTAAGTGATTAGGCATATTATTGTCCAACAACGTGGAATTAAGTCTTTTCAGGCATAGACAAATGTTCCTTCTTTTAGCAATATCATTTTGTTACGATAATTTGAGATTGAATTAGTTTGAATGATGAATTATTATTGCAATTAAAAACAAACTATTTTAACATCCCCCCTCCCTCTCATATTTAAATGTATTGTTTTAATAAATTTTCATGTTAAATTTTTAACTTTTTCCTTGAAACTAAAGAACTTAATAAGTACTAATGAAACAATTCATTGTCTGTAGCAACTAAACCCCATTCATTAAGGGGGTTTACCAATTTCACTAGGTAAAAATGTCTAAATTCACTCAAAATCTAGTGAAACCCAAAGTGAATCAGGACACATTGTGTAATGCATGACTATGTCATGTGAATTATTAAGCAATTTGGAATGAACTATTATAATGTTACAATGATCCCACCTTAAATGGCTTTCGATTAAGGATTGAACAACAATTGAAGTTCATAGATCTCTCATTAAATTTAGACAAATAATAAGAAAACAAATAAATTTAATTAATATTATGTTGTAAATGTAGTTAGTTAGTATGCAAGCACTCTTTAGGGAAAAATGATGGTAATTATGTCATAAGGAGATAATTTCCTCCTTTAAAAACATTTTTTGATGTTTTTGTTAGGAAATGTGAAAATGGAAAAAATATGTATTTTTTAATTGGTGAGTTTTGGAAACCTTATGTAAGTGAAAGAGGACACAACTTGTTCAAAAACTAGTTGAATTTTTAGCTATTACCCTTCAAATTTAGGCATAAAAAAATGCAAGTTGTTAAAATTGTGCAACAAAATCCACATAAACTAATAATACTTGTTGTCATTCATTACAACAAAATTCTTTGAATTTGGATAATAAAAATGTATTGAAAAATTCCATCCCATTATGTCATTTGGCATCTAAAACATATTTTTCTAAGTGCATACTTGGGCTTTACACTATTGCACACTACAAGTGACGATCAACTTTTTTTCCTCTTCTTATATTTTCATATGGTTTTCAATAGTTCATCATTATTTATGTCAATGCCAAATTTAATTTGAATTAATATACATACATGGACACGAAAAAATACATGTTAATTTGCCTTTTCATATCAATGTTGGTGGGTAGGGAAAAGGAGTGAGATAGTTATTAAAAAAGGAATGAAATAGCTATAAAAATAGGAGGTAGATACTAAGAAAAAAATGAGGTTGTTAATCTTGGAAATGAGATAGGTATGAATTGTATTTGGAATTCTCCAAGGTTTATGCAAAATCTCCCATATACCACTTCCTCAAAATTTATCATTGTTAAAATAAATGAAAATTCAATTTTATCACTTGGTAATGGATACTTTTAAATGTTTCCTAATGCACATTATTCTTGAATTTTTTTTATTACAAATTGTACATGTAGAAAACTAATACCTTTTAGCAAGTGGTACTCATTAAAAAGGGTTAATACAAATTTTTCATTTATTAAAATGTGTCTATGTCACATATGATATATTCATCTATTTTTTTATTCAATGTCAAAGGGCTTCACACATTTGCAAGTTCCAAAGTTACATTATCAATTTTTGCAATATTTAGAATACTTCTAGGCATATTTTACCATGCTTTCATTCTTCATATGATACATTTAGAAGTGATGAAACATATATTGCAAGGGAATGCATATGAATAAAAGATATGTTTTCAAGAGGGGGATGTTAGCATCCTAAGGGGTTACACCAATCAAATTGAATGGAAGATTGTGATGAACAAAAATCTATTTATGGATATTTCTTTCAATTAGGAGAATGCCTTATTATGGAATGTTTCATAAATTATTTAGATTAATTGTTGCATTGTCCTCCACAAAAGGTAAAATACAAAACATTGGCAAAACAAACCAAGGAGGTAATTTGGCTACAATGTCTATTTCAAAGTATCAATATAGTAAATAATGTCACAACTACCATAAATGTAACAATCAAAGTTGTATCAAGATTGCAACAAATCTTTTTTTTTCCCATGGGAACAATATAAGTCATATAAGTAAAAATTATTCTTGTTTCTGCACCCCTTAACTTATATAGTTTCCATGTTCCATCATAGGTCCCTTTTATTGTTTATTCAATTTTTCAAAATTAGACTTAATTTTGAAACCTTTAGTGCCTTTCAATGGCCAAAATTGTGAGTCCTTTATGTGCTTCGCTTCCCCTTGAATTTAATGTGTTTGTGAAACCCTTATGTGATTGATTTCCCCATGAATTCCCATTATATCAAACAATTAGTTATCATGTTTTTTAAAAAAATGTGCAATTGTAACATGCCGATATATAATAATGTAGTCCATGAAATTATAAGCACATCACAGGAATATTGATACATTACAATAAATTTTTGAAAATTTGAAACAAAAGAATCCATTTAAAAAAACAAGGAATTATACATCAATGTATTTTTTTTGATCTTGTGATTTAGGAATTTTGGGGCAATTTTTGGATTGAATTCAAAACCATTTATTTGAATTCAAAAATAGGTAAAAATAGCCCAAAAATGTTTTTTTTACCTCTTTGAATGGAATTTTATCAACACCAAAAAATCCCTTTTATTCATATTTTTCATGAAATGACAAAAGTTTTCCAACAACAAAAGGATCATTGATGTATGTTGTTAAATAAGTAACAAAAATTGCAAAAATTATCAAATTGATATTTTACAACAAGAAATCATGAGGAATAGGATTGCAACGTCAATATTTTGAAAAAGTAAGCACCCAAAATTTGGATGTAATCAAGATTTCAACAATCGCTTGATTTTTTTCAAAAAAACCGAAACTGTGAGCTATATATTGCATCGTGCATTGTTTTTGTCACTTGCATTGGATATTATAATCAATTATCCACACAATAATTCATTGATTGGATTTTGCAAACTATTCAATTGGACAACACTGATGTTTTTGCCCATTCGTTGGATTGAGAGGCAAGAATTTGATGTCAATTGCTTTGGATCTTAAAATCAATAGTCCACACAACATGTCATTAGTCAAATTTTGCATATTACTCAATCAAACAACATTGTTGTTTTTTGCCAATTCCTTGGATTGAAATGAGGAATCTAACGGCCAAAATGACAATATATGCATTGAGAAGGACAAATTGTGTTAATGTATATCGAAACCATGTGACATTCTTCCATCGTCCCTAGGGGCCTATAAATCACAAGGTTGAATATCCAATTTCTCATTTGGCATTCAAGTTGTGATGTATTCCACTCTAATTTATTTTTGCATCTCTTCATAAAAATGGTTTGTTTGTGTGGGGGGTGGAAGCAAGAGGTAGACCTCTTGAATGTAGACTAAATGAATTGACGGTTGCAAATCTTACGAGGTTGATGTTGACAATTAGAAAGGGTAGATGCAACAAACATGAGTGAAATGACAAAAATGTGGATGCAATTCTTGGGACAAAAGCTCAAAAGATAAAACCCATGTGAACACATATTGATGACAACGCAACTATAGAGAAAGATTTTTCCAAAGATTCAAAATCCCACAATCAGAGTCAATTCTCAAAATATTATAGATTGTCAGATTTATGAAAATGATTGCTCCATTAGTTTTGATGGAAATAAATGAATCTATGATTGGGATGTACCAATGGTAAACACAACTACAATCAAGAAACATTTTCAAGTAATATGATGCTTCTTGGGATTTTGGTGTGCATGAGTTCAAAAGTTTTATGGAATGATGTTGATCATTTCACAACAAACATAATGTAGTTGTTGAATGAAAAAGTGGAACAATAATGCACTTAAATGTGAATCATGGAACTTTGCAATGCAATTTGAATTGAATTTAAATTCAATGTAAATGTGAAGCATTTACACTTGCAAATTGTGTTGCAAAGGACAAGGATTGGTGGTCAAGACTCAACACATCTGGATGTAAAAGGTAATGTATAATATATGGTACATCAACACATGAGTGAGTGGTCATCAAATGCATTTGAATGTAAAATGATTAGAGTATATGTTTGAATACATTGTCTCTTAGAAGGTTCACTATGAAGGCTTTAGATGTAAACTATCTATTTTTTAAATTGAATATTTCAAGGTTTTAACTATAAATTTAAAATGAACTCTCTTAGGAAAGTTATTTGCAATTCCATTGTCCAACATGTTTTGTGACTTTTTTGAAACATGTGAAATGTTCATATATGGATCATAAAGGTCAAGATATGTCCAATACTTGGTATTTTACATGCATGGTACAACCACCAATATATTTATTTATTTTGTACTCAATATTTGCATCACAAATTTTAAAAGAATTACTAGTCCAACTTAATTTAGTTTTCCTTTTCTTCTTTTTCATTCACATCATAAGCATAACCTAACTCATAAATAATGGCCATTTCATTTAAGGTATGTAGTAATAAAAATAAAAAAATATTCATATGCTTCATGTTAGTATAAGAAATAATCATTTGTAGAAGAACACCTACCATTGAACATTTATGGGAATGTAAATGCACATGATTTATAACATTTGGCATCAAAAGATCAAGTAGAAGACCATCTTGATCATTGAAGATATGTTTGTTAATTGGAATGGAAAATGTAAATGATACTACAAATCCCACTTCTTATAATTGTAGAATTTTATTCAATTGTCAAATTGCATTTTCTATGTTCCCCACCACTTCAAACTACATGATGGCCAAATTTGATTATATCATTTATGTTGTTGAATATTTCCTTTCAAATGAAGTGTAATCTAACTAAAAATATCCTATTGGTCAAAGATTCTTTTGGCAATTCAAGGTTCCAATTCACATAATCAATTGTGAACATTTTCATAATATGTGTAAAATGATACATAAATAGAAAAATATACAAACAATGTTATCAACTAAAATCAAATAGATGTTATCCACCTTTGTGGCGTCATATGGATGCAATTTTTTTATTCATTACACCCAATACTAATCATGTGAATTGGCGAGTGATTACAAATTTGCAACTTTTGTCACGTACATAATTAGAATGATAGAGATTCATGCTTCTATAGGAATGGACATCCTCCCTAGCTTTAGTTTGACACCCCATGAACTTGATGTAATCATGTAAAATGAAATAAGGAAAAAGATGAATTGAACTTATCCCCCTAAAATAACAAATGGCTTGTGGGCATTAAAAAAGACAACATGATACGTTTCACTAGTTTATAAACCACCTCAATAGATCTCATAAAATGATTTTTGCCTATCTAGTTAAATATTAATTTTCATAGCCAATATGTTAAATGTAAAAGATATTTTCAATACATTATTGAGACAAAGTGAAAAGAAGGGGATGCATGAAGCTTACCATTCATAACACCATTGCCCATTTGAGTTGTCACAAAGGGGATATGGAATCTAACAACAAACTCAAAGAACCTAACAACATGAAACAAAGAATAATTGAAATGGTAAACTATGTCAATCTTGGGTGTATAAAAGTTTCAACAAGTCTCAATCATTGAACCATTGAAAAATTGCACCAAAAACTATGGAAATGACTAGCATCTAACGAATGACAAAGTAGGTCATGACTAACCACAATTCATATATTTTGGATTTGTTGGCCTTCCTCTATATTATTTTCATTGGATACACTATAATAGGTTGTGTATCAATCATTGTAATAGCTATCTCTTTAGTAGCACAAGATGCACAACCTTTAATTTTGGTCACATTCACTAAGTTTAAGACAAAAGGTCCTTTTGCATGCTTGGTAGAATCATAATTTATGATCCAAATGTTAGTTTAAAGGTTGCAATATTGATGATACAATTGGTTCATGGACATTGTAGAAATTAAAATGACATGAATTATAAAAATAACTTTGGTAGTGATGAAGCCATTTTCATGATACATAATACATGGCCATCCATTTTGAATGGTTGTGTTTTTGGTAGACAAACCTTTTTTAGTGACATACACTTGCACAGTGCACACTTCTTGTTACAAAACCATACAAGCATTAAAACTTATGAAAATTGGTAGGATTTTTTAAAATCAACCAAACAAAAAACGAAATTGATTGGGAATGGAAATTTTGAGCAATAGGCCTATATTCAAACCCAACATATAAAAACGAAATAGGAAGGAAGTTGATAAACTTTAAATTATTTGATTTAGGGTGTCTTAATAACCTAATCACATTGCTCCAATTCAAATAACCAAAAGTGTCGCAACCCTAGCTTTGGGCTTGCAACCAAAGCAAAGGGGTTGCAAGGGTGCAGGCCAAGAGGAAGCCTAAGAGTCGCATCACATACTCCCGGGAGTGTAAGAAAGTGTGAGGGAGTGAACCTTCACACTCCCAAGGCAACTCCCACTTTGGGAGATTGTCGCAACCCTACTCTGGCCAAGTGTGGGGGTGAAGCCCAACACTTGGAAAAGTTGGGATTTGGAGTCCTCCGGGACTCCCGAATGTTTAGAGCTCGACAGCAAGGGGCAAAACACCTTTCATTGGGGTGTTCTTGGTGTCATTGGAAAGGTCTTGAGACGTAGATATCGAAAATGCCCTCGCATTGGGCATTTTGACATCTGTCGCTCAAATTATGGGCAAAAGAAGGACCGGGAGTCAAACTGGCAGTTTGACTCCCGACCACTAAAAGTCGGGAATCGACCTCTTTCAGACGTCCGATTTGAGTGTGCGACATGGCGTTGGAAAGATCTCGACGAGGGCTACAACTTTGGCTCAGACCTCGTCGCGATCCAACTCTGCAGTCGGGAGTTATAGCGGTTCAAAGTTCCGGGAGTCCCGCCGAGACGATTTCGGGACAATTTCGGGACTCCATTTCGGGAGTCCCGGGAATTTGTGCCATTTGGATGAGGCCCCCACGGGGCGTCGCAGA
>Ga0209208_10006797_pt1 | contig 15732 bp, 16 predicted proteins | sample S1TSphfallax_3_FD_187694 | JGI IMG/M metagenome (GOLD analysis project Ga0209208, IMG submission 187694) | Host-associated microbial communities from peat moss isolated from Minnesota, USA - S1T2_Fd - Sphagnum fallax MG (SPAdes) (version 2) | ecosystem: Host-associated > Plants > Peat moss >...
CTAAAAATATGGGGAAAATAATTTAAAACTTTTTATTTAAAAAAAAGGGAAATATTCATCCAAATTTGAATTTTTGGATGAATAATCCCACCACCTTTCCTCCCTCTCCCTTCCCCTCCCCCCCCCGCCCCCAACCCGCCCCACAGTCGTCGGAAACCCTAATCCAACGGTTAGGTTTTCGCGGAGTCCTGTTTCTGTTTCCGCGAGATTCAAACGTTCTGAGCGCGGGCGGGAGGGATGGAGGAGGGGAGGAGGGAGTGACGGATGAGCGCTTTGCTTGCGTGATGACGAGCTCTTGATTGCGAGATTGTGGGCATTTCCCGATGATCACAAATCTTCGGAAATCGCACCCAATACAATTGGGTTTACGGGAGGAGACATATAGGAATCAGAAGCTTGACAGAGAGTTGGGAGATTATTTTTTCCCCCTTTCATTCTTTCTTTCTTTCTTTATTTCTTTCGCGGTAGCAAGATCCAGCTGCAATAGACGATCGTCGGCAGTTTCGTTCGAAGTTTTGATCTGTGTTTTTTGTCGTGCCGTTTGTGAAAAGGTAGAAATGAGGATTATTCTATCACAACACTGATGTTGTCTTGACAGAGACACACAGCTTTGCTTCTTGGGTGGTGCATTTCGTAGTAGGAGTTGGCGGAGGAAGAAGAGAGACAGAGTTTTTTGTGGGAATGGGGAAAGGAACGTCGCCGATTCGGGCAATGGTGCGGCATTCGCCGAAGAAAGTAGCGACTCAAGAGGATATGATCAGTGGACATTTCCCTAACGGAGACGAGTTAACGATTTCTTCGTCCTTGTCTCGGAAGCCGTTGAGCTCCATATCGGAGGGGTCACGGAACTCGCTCTCTGAGAAGACGTCCGATGAGAACAACTGCCCTGAGATGCCGCTGATGTCGAAGGGAAAGATGACATCGGATCATCTTGCGTCTAAAGGAAAGAGGAAGAACGTAGGACAAGGTCTGTTTCCGCAGCTCATAGAAAATGTAGAGCCTGGAGATGGAGCTTCAGTTGTTGTTGCTGCTGCTGCATTGACTCCCGAGAAGCATGGATCCAAGACCAAGAAAGTTCTAGGTCCCCATCAGTCGCCGATGACATCCCCGGCAGCTCCTCCTCGGCATTCTGAATGTAATCAAGAAGCCTGTTCCAACGCTACTCCTCGCACGCATCGCAAGCTCATCATGAATGAGTCGGGGGAGCCCGGAGCCGCAGTTGCTGCAGCCTCTTCTACAACGTTCTCTGCTGCAACACCTTGCAAGAGTGCAACGCGCTCCTTAAGATTTGGCACGTCTTCTAATGGTGCTGTCCTCGCAGCAACAGGAACTAGTAGTTTTTTTTCAACCCATCGGCCTGGATTGCCTCCTGTTGTCAGTAGTGGCGGACAAGCTTTGCAGCAGCATGCGTCTGTGGAGACCCATTTCGAGCTGGAAGAGGATCCCACCTTCTGGGAAGACCACAATGTTCAGGTCAGCATTCCAAGAAGACCCAGCTCTTTTGCAATGCAGATCAAGACTTGTTCAGCTGATTCCGTGTCTGTCTGTCTTTCTGTACAGGGCTCAGGGTTCAATGCTCATGTTGTTTTTTCTTGATGCCCAGCAGCAGCAAAATGTGAGCTGTGTTTATTCTGCAGGTACTCATAAGGACAAGACCTATCAGCAGCAGCGAAATGGCAGTACAGGGATTCAGTAGATGCTTGAAGCAAGAGAATGCTCACACCATTTCTTGGATCGGTCAACCTGAGTCTCGCTTTACCTTCGACCATGTAGCAGATGAGGCAGTAACACAGGTTTGCAATCAATCAAGCCCCTTAGCCGTAGAGCTCCATGGAATTCTTCCTTCATTACCAAACAAAGCTCTCAAGAGCAATCCTGGGGTGTTTGCCTTGTCTAAATTCTTCATGGTGCATCACAGGAGAAACTGTTCAAAGTTGCAGGATTGCCCATGGTGGAGAATTGTATGGCTGGCTACAACAGTTGTATGTTCGCTTATGGTCAGGTACAAATCAAAGTTCTTTGTTCTGGACCTTTGAAGCCTTCACCAAGAAGTTTCCAGTATCTCGAAAATCCACAAAGCAGGGCAGATCCTTGAATTTCTAGAAACACTACTGAGTTCTGTTGCTTTTCTGAGTTCTTGTTGCAGACAGGAAGTGGCAAGACGCATACAATGCTCGGAGACATTGAAAACCTTGAGAACAAACCTAGTGACAATCGTGGCATGACACCACGAGTTTTTGAGTACCTCTTTGCCAGAATCCGGAGGGTAATCATCTGCTCATGGATTTTCTGTTTGCATTGCATTTGTTTTTCTTGTTCCATGTCATGTACATCCACATGGAGGAGGTATGGCAACTGTGACCATATGCTCTCTCTTACATGTTTTGTGTAAGTGTAGGAAGAGGAAGAGCGTGAGATGGAGAACCTAAAATTCTTAACCAAGTGCTCCTTTCTAGAGATATACAATGAGCAAATTACTGATTTGCTGGAGCCATCTTCAACAAACTTGCAGGTAAACCCTAAACCCTAAACCTAACAAACTTTGAGATGCACAGTTTTGTTCTTAAGAGCTGTCTACTTATCCCACAACAAAACAGAAAGCTTTACACTTTGAAGCTTTGAAGCGGGGTGTGCTAGGGTTTGCCCTAACCCATTGAATGGCAATGGATGTGGAACAGATGCGGGAGGATGCAAGGAAGGGAGTGTATGTGGAGAATCTGTCAGAGGTTGAGGTCCACAATGTGCAAGATGTGATCCAGTTGCTGATCCAAGGAGCAGCAAACAGGAAAGTCGCAGCCACCAACATGAACAGGGAGAGTAGTCGCTCTCACAGTGTGTTCACTTGCATTATTGAAAGCAAGTGGGAATGTGATTCCATGACAAACATTCGCTTTGGGCGCCTCAATCTGGTTGATCTTGCTGGCTCGGAAAGGTCAGTGTATGATCCTACTGATGAACCTTTCTTCTGATCTTGGATCCCAGAGGCTTGGCCTAATTGGTATGGATTTATCACAGGCAAAAGTCATCAGGAGCTGAGGGAGAACGCTTGAAGGAAGCAGCAAATATCAACAAATCTCTGTCCACGCTGGGGTTAGTTTCTGTCTTCTAATGTTCTGTGTCAATGTGTCCAGGTTTAGGGTTTTACTTTCTCATTGGTTTCACTTTATGTTTCAGGTTGGTCATCATGATCCTTGTGGATGTCGCCAATGGAAAGCCACGGCATGTTCCCTATCGGGATTCTAAGCTCACTTTCCTCTTGCAGGTAGTAATTTCTCTGTATGAAGAAGCCCAGTTGTTTTTCCATTCCCATTGTTGTGTGATAATCTCTCCTTGATCAATCCACTCATGAAGACATATGGATGTTTTTCTGGCAGGATTCTCTTGGAGGTAATTCAAAGACAACTATGATTGCTACTGTGAGCCCTTCCAGCTGGTATGAAGCTTTCCTGAAACAAATTGCTTGCATCCTTTCAGCTGCTGCTCCTTAGGATTTTCCAGTGCTTAGTGTTCAGCATGCAACCTACACAATATTCCTTCAGGAATTATAACCTCTTTTTTGTGGCAGCAATGCGCTTGAGACGCTAAGTACACTGAAATTCGCTCAAAGGGCGAAGCTCATTCACAATACTGTGAGCTTCTCATCTGCTGGATCTATTGTTGGAGTGAATCTAGAAGCATCATCAGTCTCTGAATGAAATATGGAAGTTCGTCCTACCAAATGAAGAATAATGTCCATAGTTTCTGATTTCTTTTGTTTCTAACTCTTTTTTGAATCTGTGGGCATAGGCTGTTGTCAATGAAGATGCTTCTGGTGATGTTAAAGCTTTGCGAGCACAGATTCAACAAATGAAGGTCTGTCTCATTACTATGAAGCAATTCTGTTGTCTATTTTTTCATGTTGCATATCTGTATTGAAAGCTGTGGTCAGAGGTCTGTTAAAGCTTTGCGAGCACAGCTTCAACAAATGAAGGTCTGTCTCATTGGCATGAAAAAAAATTTGCTGTCTATCTTTGCATGTCGCATATGTGTATTGAAAGCTGCGGTCAGAGTTCTAGGGTTTAGGGTTTTAACCTATGCATTTTCATGTGAGAGATGTGCTTGACCCATAAACTGAGTTAATAAATAAACAGGATGAATTGGATCGCTTGCGGCGTCAAAGCATTTCAAGGATACCACTCACACAGGAGAATTTTGAGTCTATCCACCACTCATTTGACTCATCAGTGGATAGTGGTCGGGGTTTTGGCAGTCCCAAAATCTCAAATAGAAAGGTACCAAAATACACACATTTTTTATCACTCTGCTTATTGCTCAAGGGACTGTGATCTTTGAATGGTTCATATAGTTCATTCTGAAATACAAATTTGAAGCACATCTGTTGTCAGATGAGGCAATTGGAGGCAGTTGCTGCTGGAGCATTGAGACGTGAACAAGCAGCCGATGCCACAGCAAAGCGTTTGGCTGCTGAGATTGAGCAGCTCACCCGCCTGGTAAACCCTAAACCCTTCCTATCTAGTAAACCCTAAACCCTAAACCTGCATATCTGGAAATAGAGAGGGGATAACTGACTTCCATGTTACTCCACAACAATTAGGTTCAGCAACGGGAAGCAGATACACAGAGTAGCAAGATGATCCTGCGTTTCCGTGAAGACAAAATTAGAAGACTGGAGTCTCTTTCAAAGGGTCTGCTTTCAATGGACTCTCATCTTGAAGAGGAAAAGCAGATGCTGATGCAAGAACTGCAGCTGATGCGGGAGAAAGTGGATCGCAATCCTGAGCTAACACGATTTGCCATGGAGAATATACGCTTGTTGGATCAGCTTTGCACCTTGCAAGATTTTCAGGGAGGTGGAGAGCGAGAGGTCATGATGGAGGAGATTTCAAATCTTCGAGATCAATTGCTGGAAGTGCTAGATGGGAAAATAGCAGTAGAGCAAGGTCTTGTTCCATTGACCACCCCACAGGTTCACAATCTCTCAGCTCACCATATTTTCCTGAGTGGTTTCCAACATCTGTCATGCTCCAAACCCAGTCTCAATTACAATGTGAAAGTCTCTTTCTGACCTCTAATACAAGGATCTGTTTTTCCTTCTTCAGAAAAAAAATCTTGCTCCAGAGCTTGCTGCAGCAGCCCGAGAGAAAGAGCTTCTTCGTTGTGAGGTGATTTCTGCCAAGCAATGCCCACTATCCATGCCCATTTGCAAAGACATGTCCATGCCTTTGTCAGAATCCTTAGATTGATTGGTGTTGCCATGTGTTGGTGCAGGCGGATAACTATCGGTCTGAAGTGGAGGATTTGCGGAGAAACTTGAGTAACTCCCTTGAAAACAATCTAAAATTGGGAAGGCAAGTATGATCCAATTCTGTACTGTATTGGGTTTAGAATTTAGGGTTGAGGTGGTGCAAGAATGTGCAATTTCTGACTGTGATGATGTATTTCAAATTTGGCAGGCAAGTAGATGAGCTTCAAGCTTTTGTTGACCAGCTCAGGGAGGAAGTGATGGGACATCAAAATAATCCAAGGTTGCTTATGGTTGACGTATTAGAAACAGAGAAGGCCAAGCATCTTGAGGTTATAGCACAGCTCCAATCACAGCTAGAGCAGGTGTGGTGTGACTAAACTTCTGTCTCCAAGTGCTGCATCTATCATTTGCCTGCCTTTGCATGCATCTCCTCAATGGGTGTGTTGATGTTGAATGTGTTTGTGGGCAGAGTGTGGAGAAGGCTACACTTGAGGAAAACATGCGTCAACAGCTTGAAAATCACTTGAAGGAGGTTATGGAGGAGGCAGCTACTCTGCAGAATGAGCTTGAGGTGCTGCATTCTCCACTGTTCTTGAAATGTCTTGTCTTTAATGATACTGTCCAGAAGAGGAACACTGAAAGAATCAATTGGATTGTGCTGTTCTTGCAAAATTGTTGTTGCAGGAAACAAAGGAAGCCTTGGAGGCTGCAACAGCACTGACAAGAAGGCTGCAGAGTACTGAAGCGAGCCTTGCTGCAGCTCAGGTGTGTAAAAGACTCTTCAGGAATTGATTGCAGGATTGCTTCAGCTGTGGTTTGGAAGCTGAGATGTGTCTAGTCTGATGGGTTTTGTTTTCTCCTCCAGAATATGGCACAGGCCACAGTGAAGCAGCTGAGATTAGAGACTGAGTCTCTAGCTGTGGAACAAAGCCAGTCTTTGACAGACATCCAAGATGTTGCAGTTCTTTGGCGCACAAAAGAAAATGAACTGAGGTCTCAACTGGAAGAAGCACTAGTGATCATCTCAAAGCTCTCATCAGGTAGGGAGACTGAGATGGAGCAAACCCCAGAGAAAGAGGAGGAAATGTCTGCAGACTGTGCATATGGCAGCAGTTCCCTCAGAGGAGGTGAAGATGGTCATCCAGAACGACTTCTAAGAGCGCAGAGGGTTGAGATGAGGCATGCTGAAGAGATCATGCAGTTGCAGTTGGAGTTGGATTCCATGGAAGCTGTTCTAGGAGAAGAACGAGCACACAGGAAGGAGGTTGAGGAAAAACTTGCCAATCTCCAGGGTTTTGCAGAGGGACTTGATCAGCTTCACACCTTCGATGAAGGTGGCTTGCACAAGCAGAGAAGTCTGCAGTTAGAGTTGGAGATGGCATCTGTAAAGGCCACCTTGAGTGATGAGCGTGTGCTGAGGAGGGAGCTGGAGGAAAAGATCACTCTTCTAACTCATGAATTGGGAGAATTGAAGGAGGTGTCAGGAAGCATGGATGGAGGAGCTCAGGAAGTGAGAGCAACAAAGTATTTTGATGCAGTTGCCCGGCTCCAATTGTCCTCTCCAGATCAAAAATGGGTTCATCTTAGTAGTCAATTGGAGCAGGAGAAAGTGCTTGTGAAAGCTCTGGAAAGCCAGCAACTGTTTGCAATCAAAGAGCTTGAAGATTTACAAGCAGAGCATGAAACAGTGTTGGGGAAATTGAAAAGGACAGAGGACAGGGAGAAAATCTTAAGGAACAAGATCCATGAGTTGATGAAAGAGCAAGAGCTTCATGATGCTGACTGTGCTGCATGTGTTGAAGTTCTGGAGGAGATGGCAGGAGGTGCCATGGATGATTCTCAGAGGCTAGCTCTTGAGGAGAAACTGGCGGCAGCAACTCAGGAGGCAGAGAATGCAAGAGGTCTTAATGTCAAGCTCCAGAAAATGGAACAAGAAAAGAATCTGACACAATCACAAGCAGAGACCGAGACTGCACTTGCCATCACCTCCATACAATCAGAGCTCCTGAATGTGACAGATGAGGCTGAACTGCTGAACAAGGATCTAAGAGATGCAAGAGAGCAAATTGAAAGCTTGAGATCCATGTTGCAGGATGCCCAAGAACAACTTTTACACTTGGGTGTGAAGTATGATGACATGCTCAAAGCCAAGAATGCTGAGATCCAAGTCCTTCGGGCAGAACAGCAGAGTGCAACTGCAGGGCTGATTGATTACCTTGCTGGTCGAGACCAGGCTTTGAATGAGGCTTCGTTGGAGGTGGAGCAAATGTTTGATGAGTACTTGCCTGAAATGGATAGTAGTCAAGGTGAAGAACAAATGGTTTTGACACAATCAGCTGAGAAATCAAAGCCTGCAGTTGCATTTCTGTTGCAGCATGCCCAAGAGCAATCAAGGGATGACAATACTGAGGATCAGATGAGGGTCTCAAATGAATCATCAGGATGTGCAATAGCCACAATGCAGGTACTGGAAGTGACAGAAAAGTTTCAGGAAGTCCCAGAGAATGTTGAGGAAATGCCAGAGAAAGTTCAAGCTGATGGCAGTTTGTTTGAGGTGGTGAATTTGAAGGGGAAGCTGTTTGCACTGAACAAGAATGCTACTTTGATGTCTGTGATGATGCACTGGTTTTCTCAGACTGCTGAAGCAAGACAGATAGATCTTGAGGGGAGTCTTTCCAAGGTCCTGGACAGGGAACGCCTTCTTCTGGCAGTGCAATGTGAAGAGGAAACTAGCCAGAGCATGCTGGCAGAAACCATGGAAAAGCTTCAGCTAATCACTGAGGATCTGGAAAAGGAAAGAAGGGAGGTCAGAGAGAGCAAGGCACTTTTCCAAGAGTTAGTGATGGTGGTTGATAATCTGCACAAGGAAATGAAAGTGTTGGAAACAAAGGATATAGCTGGAAGGACTCAAGGAACACAAAGTGGCATGCATATTTCTCAAGCACAATTGGAGAATGTCAAGGCTGAAGTGCTGCAGCATGAGGAAGATGGACCTTCATCAGAATTGGCACAATGGGAACCAGTGGAAGTTGCATTGGGTAATAAGCTTGGAGATCATCAGGCCACTCTGGATGCAAAATTGATAGTATTAAAGGGGTTGCTTGAGAAATTGCTGGAGAAAGTGCAGACTCATTCCAATGCAGTGCAGAAACAGGCATGTGAAGACTGTCAGCCCTTTTCTTTGCTTTTCATCACAGTACATGCCAGATGTATGATCCTTTTTTATGGAAGTATTGTTTGGCTAAGGAGGGTTGGTTTGTGTGTGGGTCATTGTCTTTTTGCAGCTAGAGAATAACCACAAAAAAATTTCTTTGTCCAATGAGAATAGCAACATATTATGCTTGTCTACCAAGAGAAAGGAGGCTGCTGTAACAGCTGGAACCTCAGATGTCCAGATCCAGAACTTGGTGGTTGAGGAGGGACAGTGGGAAGCAGCAGAGCCTGTACTGGAGCATAAGCTTGGAGACATCCAGGATGAGAAAGAAAACCTTGATTCAGAGCTCCTGGAAGTGGAGGTCCATAAGATGTCTCCTCCCCAGTACACTACTGTTAGTCCCTGTGAAATCCAGGAGCTGGGTGCACCTCAAGTGATTGGATTGCAAAGTGAGAAAGGAAGGCCGCCAAATGGTGAGAATCAAGAAAGAAATGTTCTAAGCTCGTCACTAAAGGAAAATATCTCTCTTTCATCTGGTGATGGTGTTGTTGACAAATGCAATCATCTTTCCAATAATCTGAAGCAAGAGTTACTAAAAACAAGAGCTGAGTGTGACAATCTGCGAATTAAGCTGCGGGAAACAGATGATACACTCCTTTCAGTGCGCATGGAATTGGAGAAATCAGTGGTGCACTATCAGGAGGCAGAGGTTGAGAGGAGGCGTGAGCGAGAGGAGAACAGGAAGCGGATCATTGCATTAGAAGATGAGCTTCGTTCTACTGATGAAAAGAGCATGCATCAACAGATACAGGTGGAGAAGTTTGAATCAGAGTTGGAGACTTTGATGAGTAAGGTGACTGAGACAAAACAACAAATGGGTGCCTCTGAAACTGACAGGAGAAATGAGAGAGAGCAGTGTGAGATGGAGGAGCTGGAGCAAGCCAAGCTCGATGAAGCCTCAGACTTCAGAGATGAACCAGAACATATGACAAGGATGTGTGATGAGAGTGAAAGACTTGGTCATGTCTCCTCCATGCATGTGATTGGATTCTCAGAGATTGACTCCCTGGAGATGCACCTTGATGATTTGTCTCTTGATACTATAACTGAGGAAGTTGATCTCTTCATAGCCCATTGTTTAAATCAGATGGGGACTCTGGGACTGGAAATGAAATCTCTAAGAACAGACATAAGTGGCAGCTTTTTCCAGATACCTCATGCTGGGCTTCAACAGGATGTAGAAAAGATCTTTCAGGCACATAGAGATGAGATTTCTGTGCTGATCATCAAGATTGCAGGTCTGGAAGAACTGCTAGAAGAACGTTCTGGTAAGGTGTCCATATTGCAGGAGTTATTGGATGCTGCTCAGGAGACACTGCAAAGCTTGGCATCAGCTCAGGAGAAAAGTGAGTTGGAGCTCCACAGCTCTGAAGCATCTCTTGAAGCTGCAAAGGCAGAGCTAGAATTGAGTGAGGCTGCTGTGAGAGAATTACTGGATGCTGCTCGGGAGACAGATGCTGTGATCTTAGACCTGAAAACTAATTTACAGCAAAGAATTGAGCATGAAACTAAGGTAGAGGCAGAGGTGAAGGTTTGCCAACAACAGGCTCAGGATGTGCAGCTTGAAATGGATGAGTTGCATGCTACTGTGGGATTGCTGCAGCAAGAACTGGCTACTAAGGCAGAGTTAATCAAGGAATTAGAAAATAGCATCCAGCTGCTGGAGAAGACAGTCAGTAGTGAGACTGAACAGAAAGAGGAAGCTATCATTCAGTTGCAAGGAGAGTTGAATTCTCGGAACAATGAGGTATGCATGTTACTCGATCAACAGTGCAAGCTAGAGGGGGACATCACTAAGAAGATTCAAGAACTGGGGCTGATCAAGGAGGAGCTAGGCACCATGAATGCTAGAGTTGTACAGGCAGTCGAAGAAAGAGATGGGTTATGCAAACAAGTTCAGAATATGCAGTTTGAAATGGATCAGTTGAAGATGACTGTGAAATCACTACAGCAAGAAATTGCTACCAAGGAAGAATTTATCACGGGATTAGAAAAGGCAGGCAACAGCAAGACCCAACAGGTGGAAGCTATCATTCAGTTGCAAGAAGAGTTAAATTCACGGAATGTTGAGCTGCGTTTGTTGGTTGATCAGCAATATAAGCTAGAGGGGCAGATAACAAAGAAGACTGAAGAACTGGGGCTGGTCAAGGAGGAGTTAGGTGCCATGAATACTAGTGTTGTGCAGGCTGTAGAAGAAAGAGACATCTTATGCAAACAAATAGAAGATTGGAAGTCAAAGGTGATGTCTCTGAAAGCAACGGTGGTGGAGCAAGCAAATGAGATAAATCGTATTTCATCTGAGCTGCACTCAGAACAAGCCCTTGTTAAAGAGCACAAATTGGCTGCTGACAAAGCGCGGCAGGTAACATGGGTGCTTCGCATGTGCGCTCTCACTCTCTCCTGTTTTGATTTTCATAGATGTGCATATTGTGGCACCTGTACTCACACCTTCCAAAGGCTTCAGATAGTGTAGGTACATTTATGCATCATGAATAGTTCTTCAATATATCACCATGAGCTCTTTCATTGATAGTTTATTCTTAGGATGTAAAACAGGCTGCAAAGACTTTCAAGGCCAATGCAGCGAGGACAACTCATGAGACGGGCGTGAATGCAGAAGGATTGGGACATTCAGTAGTAGAGGCTCGAGTAAGTGGGATATTTTATGGAGTTAACGGTTTTGTTATTGTAGCAAGAGACTATTATTGTGACTGCAGGATATTTCAAATCAGGAGAAGTTTGTTTGGATTCTATGGTTCTAACAGTTTTATTACACATCAGATGGGTGAACTAACAGCAGAGGCAGAGAGGCAGTACCAAATGAGAATGGATACTGAGAAAGAGCTCCAGGAGCTGAAACAGCAAAAATCCACTGGACCAGATTCTGGGGTTCCAGAACTGCAAATAGCAAATGTTTGTATAGAAAGGTTAGTTGGATTTTGGCCTCTACATCTCCCAGATTTTTTTCTGATTTGGTCATTTCCAGCTTTTGGAAAAATCGCCATCCCACTATCCTCTTCTGTTGTGTGTCATGAGCAGGAAGATGCAGGAGACAGAGTTAGAGTTGTCATTTGCTCAGAAGCTATTGGCAAGCCTTCAAGCTGAATGTGAACAGAAAAATGCAGAGGTATGTAACTTCAGATGTTTGGACTTTTTTTTCTATATTCAGTCAGTTAGATGACATTTCTGTGTCATGCACCCCATTGTAAAATGGCCCTTGGAGTTGTTGACCTTGCAGATTCAAAACTCCAATGCACGTATCTCTGAACTTGTGCTTGAAGCAGATAGACGGGAATCTGAACATCAGCATAAGGTAGGTTATTGATTGTAATTCCCTGCTCCAGTCATTCTCTTTACTTGATCTTCCTTGCTACACCTACAGATCTCTAAGGCTGGGGTGTTTTGACGCATTGAAGAGTAAGCAGTGTCTCCTTTCTGTCCAGCAGGTGAAAGGACTAGAGTCATTGTTGGAACAAGTTAGTGCTGTAAACTCTCAAAGCAGAGCACAAGGATTAAGCCATCATTTCAGCTTCGGGCTGCATGCAGACTATGCAAGCAAGCAACGGATTGAAGAACTGGAAAGTGAGGTGTGTCTCCTCTTCTCTCTTAACCAACATTGGTGGCTCACACCTAGCATCATCCTTAAATGGTTTAGGCCTGTAAAATGTTATCATCAGGGCCTCTTGTAAAGATGTTGGTATGTCCTGATGGTATGTGTGTCTTGTGATGTGTATCATTTGATGATATCAGGTGCACTTATTGAATGCAAGGCTTGCTGAATCCGAAAGCATGACTCATGATGTTGTTCGGGATTTACTTGGTGTGAAACTTGAAGTTTCTGACTATGTGGTATGTTCTATCACCTTACTTACACACTCTCTCTTCCACCTTGGTGATGAAATTAGTCTTTAATTCCACCCTTATCTAACCTTCTGTGTTCCTTCTATTGCAGAAGCAACGGCAAGTACAACAGATCACTGAGAATGTTCGTCGTCGAAGTCTTGAAAATCAGGAGAAGGTAGCTATTGTATTAAAATCTGACATTGGGACAAGAGCAGATTGATGGTATTCTTCTTCATATTTGATGATCATTTTGTGATCACTTTTGGACGGTTCCTCTGGTTGCAGGATCGGTTCCATGAACAGGAGATTAAGAAGTTGAGGCAACAGCTCAATGAGTTGATTGAGGAGAGAGAAAGGTGAAGAACTCAGCATGATGCTTGATTCAATTTTTTTGTTTGAGTTGCGTGGATTTTCCTTTCTACAAGCTCTGCCAGGCTGTTTTATGATGATACCTTCAAACCCATCATGCCCAAAAGCCTGTGTCAGTACAAAATGCTGGCCTTTTATTTGAAGCATTTGTACTTGCCACCACCCACTAGAGTCACAGTTTAGGGTTCACTCAAGAAGCTTGTCACTTTGAGTTCTTGGGTATGGGTAACCATTTTGTCTCAATTTGAGTAACCCAGGCAGACAACAGTATCTGTTTTCCCAATTCAAACTGTGTGCTGCAGATGGCTGGAGGAAATAAACAAAGGGCAGGCTGAGATAGTAGCTGCACGGGTCTCAGCTGAGAAGTTTCGGCAACGAGATCAAGTCCTCACAACAGAAAATGAAAAAATAAAGGTATTGTCATCTAATGCACATTATTATGTTCTTTGATATCTTGTCCAAAAAAATTCATTCTGTCAGGGTGAAACATAGTAATGCTTTGCTGTTGACTGATGCAGGCTGAGAATTTTTCCCATCAAACAAGAATAGGAGATTTGGAGCAGGAGGTCAGAAAGCTTTCAGGCCAACAAAACCTCCAACAGCGAATACATCATCATGCCAAGATCAAGGTACTGGTGGCAGTAGAGCTGATCCTAGAAAGGCATTTTCTCTTATTGCTTTGTCTCCTATTGTACTCTTCTTACCAGTTTCATCTCTCCTGTCACTTTTACTTTGTTGTGTGTGTGGTTTATAAATTTTTATTCTTTTTGTTATTGGTGGGTTTGACTGACAACAGCAAGCATTTTATTTTCAGGATGAGAACAATGCACTGAGACTCCAAGTTGAAGATCTGAGTGGAAGACTGAGGTCCATGGAGATAATGTTTGCAAGAGTCAAAGATGAGCTTGCAAGATATAGGACTGCTGCTGGCAGAACTCCCTTCCCCAATTTAGATGAGGAGCAGCGCCTAAAGAGCAAGCTTCAGGTACTATTCTTGCCCAGAGAGGATACAGGGACCAGATGATGGATTTCACTTTTGCTAGAAACTTTGATTATAGATAAAACTCTGCATTTTGTGGCTGAGCTGTGGGTTTTGCACACTACAGGAAGCAGCCAATAATCAGATTGAAATGGCTCAAAACTTCATCAGCTTGTGCACTAGGATTATGCAGGTAAAAGCCTCAAAACTTCATCACCTTATGCACTGGGTTTGTTCTCTGCAGTTGTTGATCAGAGATGCTTTAAAGTGTACTGTATTCTTCTCTTCCTTGCAGGCAGCAGGAATCTCCAATTCAGGTCATGTTGATCAAACTATTGCACTGGAAGCATTACAAAGAATAGAAAATAGGCTGCAGACAAATGAGCTTGAGCTCTCTGAACTGAGACTCCAGGTATTCCCAACTGTCATTCCCAATTGTTGCCAGCATTGCTTGTTGAACAGGCTTATCACGCTAATTTATTTAGAGATAAGCACCATTGTTAAAAATCTCATTTCTTTCTCTGTGACTAAGATGGCAATTTTCGCATTCTGAACTTTGCAGACAAGGATAGCAGGCGAAAAGAGAAGATTGAGTGACATGAAAATTGTAGATTCTCCCATGAAACCAATCAACATTCCAAGTGCAGGGTACTCTAAATTTGTGCTCCCTGAGAAGCGGTAAACCAGTGAATTGTCAGTAAAGACTAAGGTTTTTACCATCCTTGCTGTTATTATGTCCATGAGTGTGCCGATTTCATTGCCACCAATGTGCAGACCTGGTAAAGGCACTTATACGACGATTTATAAGGATAATTGATGGAGGGGTTTGCCAGTCGAATATTCAGTTTAAAACCGGGCCCTAGTATTGCAATGTATTATTATGATTGGTTTATTGACTCTGCGCATGGCGCATTTGGCTACCAAATTTTTGGCTCAAACTTGACCCAATGTGAGTACCCATCTGGAGTACTACGTGTGTGTGCATGTGATGGGCATGTTACATAGAATGTAATCAAAGTGTTCCTTGGAATGACATCATAATTTGTTCTTGTTTATGTGACATCCCATCATAATTCACATTTGTTCTTGTATATGAGATATCCCATCATATTTGTCTCATATACCGTTGTAAGATATGTTCTTTGAAGCTTAAAAGTTTGTTCTTGTATTATATATAAGGTGTCTATAGGAAGAAATTACCATAGTTCCATCTTGGTAGAAAATGCTATTATTAAAAGCATCATGATTTTTTTTTGTGGAGGGTGAATCAAAGTGGTTCATTGCAACAAATAAAAAACAGGTTTTGATAGGAAATTCGCAAGGACACAACCAACAATTTTGACCAATGCATGTTGCGACCTTTTACAACAATGACCATTGCATTCACTGCCATTGGTGTGTGTGTGGTGAGATCGATGGGAAATTTGAACTATTGGTCAATGATGAAACCTCCCCAAAAGACAATTCAAATTATGGGTACATATATATTACTTTATTAAGTTTTATTGCTTTATATCATCATATTTTCAGCAAAAACTCTTCTACATTTGTGATTGGCGTAGGTGAGGTTTGTTGCCATATTCCAAGCTGAATTTCACTTCTTTGGCTAAACAATTCCACAAAGGAACCCCCACATTTTGCATCGTGAAAAATATTACGGCCAATAACAATGGTGATGTGAGGTTGTTAACTATTGTTTCATTGATTATTGTCCAAGTCTTGTTTCTTTCAATCCAAAAAAATTTGAAAGAAGTTTTCAATCTCCATTTTAAGCACAAATGGGCCTATCATTTCACACAAGGATAACATTCTTTCATTTAATCCAACTCATGTTCATGTCAAATTCCATTTTTCCATGTTTGTTGTATCCATTTTAGAACCTATTTTAGGGTTTTTAAAAAATATGATGTATTAAGATTCTTTGAAAATGAACCTAATTTGTAATTTGTGCTTTTGTTTTATAATTAAGTGGAAGGTTGTATGATTTTCACCAATTCAATTGTTTTAACCTACAAATGGGTTTGTTCAAAATGCAAGCTTGACAATATTTACCAATAGTTCACAAATGGCCTATATTTCTAT
>Ga0209208_10006798_pt1 | contig 15731 bp, 11 predicted proteins | sample S1TSphfallax_3_FD_187694 | JGI IMG/M metagenome (GOLD analysis project Ga0209208, IMG submission 187694) | Host-associated microbial communities from peat moss isolated from Minnesota, USA - S1T2_Fd - Sphagnum fallax MG (SPAdes) (version 2) | ecosystem: Host-associated > Plants > Peat moss >...
TGGCAACTTTGCATAGGCAACAACTTTTCACTACTTTAGACTAAATTATCGAAATATCTTCACCAGGGGTAGTCAAACCACACCCAAGCGACCAGGAATTCACTACTCGGTATTGACTTTGGTTTTTCCCCTGGGATTTCTGTTTTGGGCCTGGACCATGGGGGATCCATTTTATTCTTCCATCTTTTGCTGGTTTTTGGGGTCCAATATTAGGCCTGGACCATGGGGGTCCATTTTTCTCTTCCATCTCTTGCTGGTTTTTGGGGTTGAATATTGGGCCTGAAACATGGGGTCCATACATTTTTTTCTTCAACCTCTTGCTGATTTTTGGGGTCGAATATTGGGCCTGAAACATGGGAGTCCATCCATTTTTCTCTTCCATCTCTTGCTGTTTATAAGCACTCATTTCCTCCACCTCCATTTCCATCATCATTCCCAAACTCGCATCTCTCCACACTTTCTTCTCTCGGTGCTCTCTCCCTTTTGCCTACTCAGCCAATTTAAACCACCAACTAACACCACTTGCAGCAGGGCTATAATTAATTGAAACACTTTTACAGCAACAAAGTTACACATCTGGAAACAACTACACTTCTTTTCTGACTTTTCTTTGGAATTTTATCTCGTTTGCTGGACTCTGCTTGAGAGCCTATAGTTGCATTATACTTAAGAATTAATATGGTTGCATCTTATGGCCGCTCTAGTGTCCCAGGAAGCTCTGAATTGATATCTGGAAACCAGTTTGCAGTGGCTGCTTACACCTCACAACGAGAAACTCAACTTAGTACTGGTAATAATACCCTTAATGCTGGTTCACAGGGTTTGAATGTACAAGTGTCAATTCGGATCTCTAGAAAGACTTCTTGCTCGCTGCCATGACCAGCGGGATTGGATGTACCTCGGCCTTGAGCATGTCCGTGGCAGTCCTCGTTCTCAACAGCGGTGCCGCTAGGTTTGTGGACTTGGCTAGCAAGTACCAGCCCTCGCAGCTTGCTGAGGAGCAACGTACGGCTTCTCGCTTCCATAAGCTGCTGGCTACGCCCATTCAGACCACTTTGTTGATCGATCCGAGACTGCGGAAAGATGTGCACGTGTACATTGAACATGTGATGGTCAGGCTTCAGGCGCTTGACGTCGCGTTCCCTCTCCCCCTGAAGCCCAATGACCTAGAGAAATTCCCCAAGCTGTAGCACCCTCGGTCCTTGGCCCTGTTGCATGAAGACCTCACCCAAACCGAAATCCCAGCTAACAACACGCATGGCTGGACTGATGCGATCACAAAGGACCTCCGATGGACAGCTGATAAGCTCCAGACACAACATACATGCGGCCGGCCACAAACAAGGTGACTGCTAACAGAAGGCTAGCAATATTGGCTCCAGTGTTTGCACGCGTTACGGTTCCTTTGAGCTTGGTCGGATGCTGGCCTAGGATTCACTTGGCAGGAGCAGCTGCAGCACGCAGAATACTAGCGCTGTGAGTCAGTAGCTTCTCCAACGGTGGGCAATTTGGAATGATATATTTCGAGGAAGGGGTCCAAAGTATTGGCCTCGGCCCACAAAGTCCTTGAACTAAATAAAGTCTCCTTTTAGGGAGGAGATGAGAGATGGTAACCCCAAGCGGCAAGGCCTTTGACCACTTGGGAAGTTCACAGTGGGTTTTAGTCCCACCTGTCTAGAGGTCAGGAATAGCCTAAGGTTACAAGATAAGTCTCAATGCCAAAGTTTCATCAAGTGCGTGGTTTTCCATGTGCAAATAACATAGGTATTTAAGGAAGCACAGAACAGAATGAGGGCAACGATGGAACGATGCCAAGATGTAAACGGGTGCAATAGGTGGTATCAAAGCAAGTTCCTAGGATTGATTGGAGAATCTTCTAAGGCATCCGGGGGAGGTGAACAATTCAAAGCAAATGGTTTCGGATGAATTGATGCCCAACACACAAGTTGTGGTCGAACCCAAGGCCAAGAAGAAGTACAAGACTAAAAAGGAAAAAAGAGAAGGACACTGTCGTGGAAGAATTGATGATAACAACTCAAACCATGGTGGGCAAGGAGCTTTTTGATGAAAAGGCCCAAAATTTGAAAGGCTTGTTGGAGGAAACGGTAAAGCCTCCTCCACAAAAAACTTTGTAAAAAAAAAGGAAGGATGAGGTAGGCACAGCCAAAGCTTGTGAAAATATTCCTTCCCTTATCAAACAAAGAAAGGGAAAAGACAAGGCGAGTGTGGGCTCACCAACCAAAATTCCTTTAGCTCCCAAGAAAAATAAGGGGAAAAAAAATTCCTAAACCAATTGTGGAGTCACCTAAGCATATCAGCATTATTCTTGAATCAAATGGGGATGTGCATTCCTTGATTTTCCCTCTAAATGGGGCCAAGGAGAGAAAAAGGGTAAGCCAACCCAAGAATGTCCAATTGTGTACAAACTCCTAAGAAGTAAAAGGAAGAAGCTCCAAAGATGGAAAAATTATTCAAGGAGTCTTTGGCTCTTATGGACGCCTTCCATGTGTTTGTGGTCCAACAAGGGGAAGCCATAGCACAAAACTAGGAAACAGCCAAATAGGTGAATCACATTGTGAAAGGTCTAGGTGCCATCAACAATGCCCCATGTGGAGATTTTACCAATGCAACCATCAAGCTGAACCTACTAGACTCTTTTGTGGGGAAGGAAACCAAAACCAAACAAATGTAATTGTTGTTACACCAAGTAGAGGCATATATGAAAACATAGCACCTCAAAATTGATAACGAATGAATTCATTTTGCCCAAACCCTATTGAAGGAATAGGCGTGGGAGTGGTGGATGTCCCAAAATTAGGGAATGCCTAACGTACTTGAAACCCTCATGTGGGAAGAGTTTAAATTGTGGCTAAACAAAAGGTTCACAATGCACCACTTGGTGCTTCAAGATGGGATGGAGCTTTTGGAACTCACCTAAGAAAACAATAGGGGTTCATTGGCCACCTACGTCCAAGATTTCAATCACATGCTGACTATGATCCCCCTTAAAAATGAATATGCCTAAAAGTTGATTTTCTTGCATGGACTCAAGCCCTAGGTGTAGAAGATAATTTACCAAAGAACTAACATTCTAGAAACTTACTAAAGGTTGATGAAAATGATGGAGTGTATAGAGGATGAAGTCCCTACACACCCCAAGGGTGAAACTAGAAACAGTGTCACCCAAAAAAACCAAGTCAACCCAAGTAATGGAAATAAGGGTTGCAACAAACATAAATGGAACCAAGGAAAACCTGGGCCTCCAAACGACAAGGGAAAGTTAGTAAGCAAAAAACCACCAATTAAAAAAGCAAAATGAAACATGTCCAAAGTCAAATGTTTCAATTGTAACAATGAACATTTGGCAAAGGACTACCCCAAGCCACCTGAAGTAAATGACTACATTGCCCAAGGTAAGTTGATTTTCCAAGGGGGTTTCATGGCTAAAATAAGGACCCACAAAAGTGAGGCCTCCAACTTATTAAAATTGAATTGTAAACTAAATAACAAAATTGTGGGTTATTTCATTACAACATAACCATGTATTTTTCACCCCCCTTTTGGTGACTATAATGATTAAGTTACGATTTTTACTATTTTTTAATAACTACAAAGGGTATTTTTTGTCTGATTCTCCCCCTCCTCAAAAGTAATAATGTCTTTTTAACTAAAACTACTTTCAAATATAGTCATATTAAACAATGTTTGTGCCACATGTATTTGTTAATGCCAACATGGCATTAATTCATACTTAAGTAAATGACTAGTTTTAGTCATGGCATAAATGATGTGGCATGGTACATACTAGCATGGTGTTAAGGTTTACTAGGATGTGACTAACTTCAGTCTTAATGCCATGAATGATCTAGTTCCTATGTGCCATACATGTCATTTGGATGGTTATTTTATATTGCATCTATTAAGGGTTTTACTTAATATTAATTTTCACTTGTATTTAATGATAAGTAACGGGTTTTTTTTTTTTTTTTGGGTATTAGATTTTGCAATCATGCAACCATCATTCAAACAAAGTGTTTTGTTATAAAAGTAGATCGTCGCAACTATACTAACAATTTGAAAATGGTGTAAAAGGTATCTACTTAATTAATTGGTAAACTTACAAAACTCCCAACACATTTTTTACATCAATTACTCAAGTAAACTTAATTAGTAGCCCAAATCAAATTTTTCATTGCAATTGGAAAGGCCATACAAATTCTTCCCAACATATGGAAAAAGGTTGCATATTCATGGCCTACCCCACATATGTGGATGTTAACTTCTAAAGCCACAAAATTATGTACCCAAATAGGTGTAAATGCACACAAAGGAGCCTACAAGTACAAGGTTCCTCCACTTTCAAAGGAATGACTATTACAAAATTATTTTACTAGACCACATGGTAGCAAAAGGGTGGAGGACAAAATCAACAATGTAATGAAATGAAGTTGATGAAAATTTCAGTTTTATTAAATTTTTGTAGGAAAATTCAAACTTTTGGATGCTTTTCCCAGTCATGCTAAGGCATGCATGCAATTTACATCATGTGTAATAGTTGTCTTTTCTGATCAGTCGTGAAACATTTATGTAAACCCTAAACACTATTTGCTGTAACAAACAAACTTGAGCTTTGAGAAAAACTTGATATTGTAGTTTTCTTTTTATCACATGCAACAACTTGCTACCCATGGAAGTCATCATCCAAAAAGTTTAAAAGATCGAAATTGGTTTTGACAAGTTAAAGTAATTAGGGCTTTAAAAAATCCTTCATTGTAAGGGATTTTTTTGGTGATTATTGTTTCTAAACAATTTCAACTCTTATTTTATTGTTTCTAAACAATTTCAACTCTTATTATAGAATTGCAGAGTTTTGTAAAATTGTAACTTGTTCAATGTTCATGAATGCCTTTGAAATTGTTGAACATTAACTATACCAAGTCATATGTTTTTGGGTTTAAGGTTGCAAACGGGTTTATTCATTGTGCAAGCCTAGAGCTCATGAAATTACAATGGAAGGTTCTTGACCTTCCAAAGGTTGTGGAATTGAAAGTAAGTTAATGCCAAATAGCTTTGTGTAATCATATATGTAACGTCATACGCACATCATTTATGGAAGAAATAGAGTATTGAAATTCATTCAAGAATGTAACTGCACTCCATTGAAAGTGCTAACATTTTATGTTTGTGGGTTCACAAAGTAAAAACATGAATGTTATTTCAAGCATATTAGTGATGCAATGTGGGCAACACTAAGCAAAACATGATATGGAGATGAATTATTAGCATGGGGAGATTCTAATGCGAATGAAAAGCACAAAGTGTTCTACACTCCCCCACAAAATCCACAAAGAGGTGAACTAGTTGAACTTGAAACACTAGAAAAAATTTGAAAATCAACAACTCAATTTGTGATTCATTATAGTTATAATGGACACATGTGACTAAAAATAGCCCAATCACCTAAGACAAGTGCCAAAAGATAATCAATCGCAAAAGACATGATATGGCCACGAAGTTGAAAGTGTAGTCGCAAACCTTATGACTAAGCAAAAACTTCTCATCTATTGCCATGGATGACTTTTAACATGACATGGAACCCTAATGACGCACTCCCAAGTCCCGGGGTGAACCCACTTGAGGGTTCACCAAAGTGTAGTTGCGGAAAGAGGGACTCAGAAGGGCGCAACTTCTCATCTATTGCCATGGATGACTTTTAACATGACATGGAACCCTAATGACGCACTCCCAAGTCCCGGGGTGAACCCACTTGAGGGTTCACCAAAGTGTAGTTGCGAAAAGAGGGACTCGGAAGGGCGCTCCCGACTTCCAGCACTATAGAGGGGTAGAGGGGCGTGCTAAAAGTCCCGGGATTAGACTAGGAAGAAGGTTTAGTAGATCAAGCTTGAATCTGCATCAAAACAAACCACGAAGTGATTAGTTCACATTCCGAGACACCCTTGGGTGTTGAGACAAGCCACGGGCACTTTGGACCACAAGACACACCACGGCCCGGACTCGAGGGAAGCCACCACCTTCCCCCATATAGTATTCTCTGCGACGCTCCGCCGAGACTACATCCAAATGGTTCTTTTTCCCGGGACTCCCAAGTTGCAGTCCCGAAATTGTCCCGAAATTGTCCCGGTTGGAGTCCAAGGACTTTGGGAGCTCATAACTCCCGATTGCAAAGTTTGATCACGACGGGGTCTAAACCAAAATTGTAGCCCTCGTTAAGATCGGACTTTGGGAGCTCATAACTCCCGATTGCAAAGTTTGATCACGACGGGGTCTAAACCAAAATTGTAGCCCTCGTTAAGATCTTTTCAACGACGTATCGCACTCTCAATTCGGAGGTCGGGAAGAGGTCGATTCCCGACTTTTAGTGGTCGGGAGTCAAACTGCCAGTTTGACTCCCGGCCCTTCTTTTACCCATAACTTGGGCTGCAGATGTCCAAATGGCCAATGCGAGGCCATTTTCGATATCTACGCTTCAAGACCTTTCCAATGACACCAAGAACACCCCAATGCGAGGTGTTTTTGGCCTTGCTGTCGAACTCTAAACATTCGGGAGTCCCGGAGGACTCCAAATCCCCAACTTTGGGAGTGTTGGGCTTCACCCCCACACTTGGCCAAAGTGGGGTTGCGACACTAATTTGCAACTACACTTGGGATAATTACATGCTACCTAATGTGCCATTGATGGGTGGTGAGGATTTAACCACGTTGTAATTTAAAGAGCCAATGGCCATAAAACATGTGGCAATTTTTCCATTTGTTCAAAAAAGATATATTATAATTACAATAATTAAATATTTTATTTATAATTTATAATTTTTATAACCATTAATTATAATTTATCCTAGGCTTAACTATAATAAGCTACTTAACGTAGATTAAATAATTAGTAGGTAGGATCCTATTTATTTTGTTAGGGACAAACCTTTTGATTGGCTCATCCTAATTGGCACATACATTATGTTTATTAAGTTATTAGTAAGTAGGATCCTATTTATTTTGTTGGGGACAAACCTTTTGATTGGCTCATCCTAATTGGCACATACATTATGTTTATAGTGCATTCCATGACTCTAGTCCATTCTTACACTTACTTATATACTTTACAAGTTTGAAGTTGTAAACAAAGGATATGGGACAATTCTAATGAAAAGAAAACACTACAACACTATCATGACATTTTTTGTCCCATACAAAAACATTATCATATATCCACACAATAAAATATTTACTATTTTCACCAATTATTTACTACCTATCCTACTTACTACCTACAAATTGGCCTACCATATTAATTAATCAATTAATATTAAAACATTATGACATATCCACATATTAAAGTATTTACAATTTAACCTACCTAGTATTTACTACTACTTATCCTATTTATCACATATTACCTAAATTACATACTTACTATCTACTACCTAGCTTACTTAATAAATTAATCACCTAGTTTACATTTAATGAATAATTTGTTTAACATAACTAAATAATTAATCAATTAATATAAAAAAACACTACAACATATCCACAAAATAAAATACCTTTTGCTTAATTTATTACCTACTTACCTATTACCATTTGTGGGGTTTGATCCCTTAATTTATAGGATAGCAACAAACACTCTTACCATCGAGTCAGCACACTTGTTGTGATAATGTGTTACATTGCATTTTATTTATCAAATGCTTCATTTTAAACATTACAAAAACATAAATTTTGAAAGTTCATATCTTATTAAGATTTTGTCCAAATGAAATGATTAAAGTTTAATTTAATTTGTTTTCAATAATGTACATAATTACATTTATTTCCTTTTGAAAGGGTAAAATCATTTGAAAAATCATTTTTTTTAATATCATTATTCAATAACATTTCAATGACCATTTTTTCGAAAAAAAAATGTTTAATAAATGGATAAAATTTTTAGTAATATAATAATACTACTTAAGTTAGGCTATATTTAACTATTCTAAATTAGACCATTTTTTCGAAAAAAAAATGTTTAATAAATGGATAAAATTTTTAGTAATATAATAATACTACTTAAGTTAGGCTATATTTAACTATTCTAAATTACTTCACCTTATTTTATTTACAACTACTTATGGCTATTTTTAGTTTTTTTTTGTTATTTCTAACCATTTCACCTTAAATTACTTTTGGTTATTCTAGGTTTTTTTTTATTATTTTATTATACTTTTGGCTACTTTAGGTTATTTCACCTTAGGCAATTTTGAACTATTGTAAATTATTTTTTTCTATTTTATGTTATTTTTTCCTATTGTAAATTATTTCACTTTAATTTATTTGCGGCTATTATAAAGGCTATTATAAAAAAAAATTTAATTTTAAGCTATTTCAATTTTTTTGGTTATGTGAAGTTGTTTTTGGTTTTTTTTTGGCTACTAAAGGTTATTTCACCTTATTTTATTGTTAGTTATTTTAGGTTATATTACCATAGGCTATTTGTAAATATTATATTGGTGGCTATTATTGGTTATTTTATTAATGGATATTAATGACTATTGTATTAATGGTTATTGTTGGTATTCTATTGTTGGATATTAATGATTATTGTATTAATGGTTATTGATAGTTATTTTATTGGTAATTATTAATGGTTATTTTATTGGTGGTTATTCATGCTTATTTTATTAATGGCTATTGGTAGTTATTCTATTGGTGTCCATTAATGGTTATTCTATTAATGGCTATTGGTGTTAATTTATTAGTGGTTTTTATATTAATGATTATTGGTGGCTATTCTATCATAAGTTATTATTAGATATTCTAGGCTATATTATCATAGGTTATAGGTAGTTATTTTATTGCAAGCTATTTTTTTTAAAAAATTCATAGGCTATTATTGGTTACTCTAGGTTATTTTACGTTAAGTCATTATATTATATTTTGAATTATTTTAAATTATTTTATTTAAGATAAAATAAATTATACTAACATAAAATAAAATACCTTGAATAACTTAAAGTATAATTTGAAATAAAATAACTTACGATATAACCTAAGGTTGGGTGAATAATTCAATTTTAAATAACTTAAAATAAAAAGCTTATAATCAGTTAGTTATGATACTTTAAACTACAATAACGTAAAATAGTTTAGGGTATAATAATTTATAATAGCCTATAATAACTTTGGGTATAAGTTAAAATAATTAAAATAGGCTAAAATAATATAGGATATATCATAAAATATCATAGGGTATTTAAAATAATAACATAAAAATAAACCTATTTACCACAATAAATTATAATATTGATTTATGCCAACTAGTAATAAAACACGATGTTTACATAGTGACATTATAATGAAATCATTAAAGTGTATTGAACTTATTTCATTTTTAAAGTCCCATACTCATTTAAGCCAATGAACTACACCCCACTTTTGTACTATTGCATGGACATGTATGACTAACACATTGTTAATCATAGAATCAATTAGTTTGGATATTAGTTGCATAGTAATCACAAAAATATGGTCAGAATGGACAACATTTCTTCGAGTGAAAGAGTTCAAAATCATAAAGTATTAATAGAGAATATGAAGGCTTTTATTCATCTAGAAGTTAATTCTATCTTTCATATTGTTATAATTCAACAACTTTGGTTAATGTATTCTATTGATTCAATGTAGCATCCTTCATTGAATCACTTGCCAAATTTTCCAATTCAAAGAGTGCATCATAAAAAACAAAAAGCTAGCAATGCCTTCAGTTCTAGTTCAATGAAATAGCAATTAGCCTAGGGCCGACTAACTTTGAACTTAAGTTTGTTATGTACTTTAGGCCAAATAAATTTGAAAGTTAAATAACCAAATTAATATGATTGGTTTTACTAAATGTCAAATTAAAATGGTTAATTTGATTAAGCCTTGGTTATTTTGACTAACCTTTGACCTTTTTGACCAAATGTTTGGTTTGTCACTTGGTGGCCACCAAGCTTTCCACTAAGAAATATATGTTAATAAAAAATAATTACAAATTACAAATTCACACCCCCTTTGATGAAAAAAGTCATTGAAGATTATATTGGCCTCATTTCACTTTACAAGGAGATAACCCTTGGAGTGTGGTACCTTACATTCAAGATAACCTCATGGATGGTAAGGATTTTGAAAAAACTAGAAATAAGCTTGGAGTTCTATTTCGTGAAAAATGGAAACAAATTGTTGTTATTCATCACCATTGTTGTTTTTTCGTTGTCATAGACTTAATTCATTTATTTGCCTATTGTCTTGTAAGTGTCTAATGAATGCCATGGCTTTAAATCATCAAGTTCACATGTATTTTTTGGTATAGTGTGTATGACACTTCATCTAATACTACTTCATGTTATAGTTTTGCAACAACAAAAGAACAACATGAAGATGTGAAAACAATGTTCTTTATTTCAATCAATAGTGAAAGAACTCACTACTTGAATACATGCATTGTGGAAATATGATCAAATTGAAGGCTTCATGCAAAGGCAACTCATTGATTCATATTCAAAAGTCATGTTTCGACAATGACATAATACCATGTTGAATTTTCATATTTTTGTATTATCAAAGTTATCGTTAAAGTCAGGCGATTAGTGGGTGAGAACGGCCAGTTTCGGCATAACAGGGCATCAAATGTGTAACTGGGAATGAAATTTTACAAAATGAAATAATTGGGATCCAAACTACTTTTTCCACCAATTTCGGTGGTAAACTAAGTTTTTTCCCCTCTTTCCTTTTTCCTGAGCGCCTCCACTCCTGCTACATATATTTTCACTGCTCCTACCTGTACAACTACTATAATTACTCTCGAACCTTGTGCATTAAATGCTGAGTTTCTGCATTTCATACTGAGATTTAATAAAATTTCATTACTTTGCAGATACCACTGAAAGAGGGGATAGGGGGGTGAAAACAGAAGGGATAGGGGGTGAAAGAGAGGATGACTTTACAGATAACTTTATTGTGTCAAAAATTGAATGGGTTTTTGCAATTCAAAAATTCCCACTTCAAACTAGCAATTCTGTTGGAAACAATGGTTGTTGTTGCTTTGCCTTGTTTTGGTAGTGGATTTACTCTTTGCAAATTGGTTGGTGAGGTGTATGGCATTGCTAAAAGTACATTCCATTACTGGTCAAGAGTCTTTTGAAGTGATTTTGAAGCATTTGAAATCCCTTGTCTTTTTGAATCCCACAACTTTGAAGATTAAGCAAATTACTTTAGAATTCAAAACTTTGCATTACATTCCATACATCATTGTCCAAAACACAATTCATTTGGAATTTTGGGCATCATATCATTATTATGATCCACCCCATTATAATTTTAATTGACATATATGTTGACACATATAAACATGAGTGTAATGCCTTTGCCTTAATGGCAAGGTTCCAATCTTAGCAAAATCATTCCCATCTCCCTTTTTTTTTTTTGTTCTTGTATGTTCTCATATGATTCCCAATAATTCATCGTTATTTATGGGAGATCCTTCATGTGCATGGGAAAGGGTTTGATAGATAGGCTCAAAAGAAATAAGTTATTAAATTATTGAAATATGGATAACATGGACATGAAAATGCATATGTTAATTTGCCTTTTCATCCATGTAGGTGGGTAGGAGAAAGGAACAAGCTAGTTAGGCTTGGAAGAGGTAGGTATAAACAGCATAAGATACACAACAATATTTTGGTTGCATAAATGAATCAAGGTAAGTAGGTAGATAGGAAAGTAGAAAGGAAGGAAGGAAGAAGGTCTAAAGTAGGTATTTATAATATGAGATCAACTCTAGCAATGTAGTAAAAATCACTTGGAAAAAGCTCCATTAGATTCTAGTGATGCACAATAAAAGCTCTCAACCAATAGAAATGCTCCAAGACTGGCTCAACTTTTAAATGGGCGATAGTCTCAAGTGCCCCTTAGGGTACTCTTGCAGGCTCAAGGGGTGAACTGGCACCTACGCTGGTACCTTCCCCTTTCAGGTACATGGTGCAAAAATTCAAGGACCCAAATGACCAAAACTTGCACCCTTTCAAACACACTTCCAAGAGTCCAGCAAACGAACCCCCCAGCTAACTATTACCAATATTGACATTGCCCCTCTTGCAGCCTCACACATATGACGGAGAGTTCAACCGGATTATGTGGGGTTGCACATGGTACCAAAGTTCACAGGAACTTGCCCGAATTAGTCTCACACATGGGGAGGACTAAACTAGTTAATAACTACACTGAATTTATGCTCGACTCTCTCCACAAGGAAGGAATACCCTTAAGTCAGGATGTACTCTTCCAAGGAATACTCAACCTGAAAAAGAAAATAAGACAGCTCGTGTCATCCACTACTGAATCTGCTCCTTATGAGTTGACAGTTCCAGACGAGCAATAGTTCAAATAGGAAGCGTGCAATTGCAAAATTGAACTTACAGTTCAAAATAGGTAACACCTCGTGAACATTCCTCAAAATGTGGGAGCAAATAAAACATTTCTTAATTTGGCTGAGGCTTTCCATTTACAAGGATCTGAGTTAATGTACACCTAAATGAAACTAGGTACTATCTTAAGTAACACTTTTAGTTTATTTTTACAAAAGCATTTCTTGACTTTTGTAATATTCTAGTCACTGCAGAGATCCTATTGGCAGTAAACCCATGCCACCACTAAGTTATTCTCTACTCGGTTTTGACTCTTTCTGCTTTTAATTTTGCCCTTGTTTCCAGGGTTGGAACATTAGATCCACTTTCTGGTCTTGCAACTTTTTGCTGTTTATAAGGGACTCATTACCCCCCTCCACTTTCCACCATCATTCCCCAACACAATCTCTCTCACCAACTCTTTCCTGTCTCATCAACGCTCTCTTTGCACGTTCAACCTTGAAACACTACCACTCGCAGGCTACAAATCCAAACACTTCTGCAGCGACAAAGTTTCCCATCTACAACTAGTTCTTTTGTGACTTTTCTTTTTGTATAGTGCTTGAGACGTTGTGCTTGAATTATATTATGGCTGCCCTTCCTAGTGCCACAGGCTGTGAATTTATTTCTGGAAACCAATTTGCAGTGGGTCATTACAGCTCTAGTCATGGCATTACTCCTACTACTACTACTACTACCCTCCGCGGTAGTTCACAGGGTTTGAATATACAAGTGCCAATTTCGATGTCTAGAAAGTCTGTGCATGGATCCAAGCGTAGCAGATGTTATCAGTTGGTAAGCCCTTCTTTTGCAATCGCCACACCCGGAGAGACCAAGTTCAACTCTGTGGACCAAGACTACTGGAATTCTTGCAATCCAGCAGCCCCTGACTCTCCCAGTTCTCCGTCCCAGCAAAACACCAAAGGCTGGACTGATGGAAATGAGCTGGAGGAGTCTAGGCTAGTGGCTCAGTTCCGCAGCATCGCTTTGGCGGCCGAAGATCGTAGCCAGATGCATGCCATCATCGGTGTCCAACGAGATAACTGGAACGAGCTCTGCCACATGACGGTCAACATGACCAGCCAGATGCATGCCATCATCGGTGTCCAACGAGATAACTGGAACGAGCTCTGCCACATGACGGTCAACATGACCACCATCGCAGCAGCCATACTGGCGGCCATGAACAGCGGGGTCGGAGGTACCTCCGTGAGCATGTCCGTGGCAGCCTTCCTTCTCAACGGCGGTGCCGCTGGATTTATGTACTTGGCTAGCAAGTACCAGCCCTCACAGCTCGCTGAGGAGCAACGTACGGCTTCTCGCTTCCATAAGCTGCTGGCTAGGGACATTCAGACCACTTTGTTGATCGATCCACGACTGCGGAAGGATGCGCACCTGTACATGGAAGAGGTGATGGCCAGGCTCCAGGCTCTTAATGTCGGGTTTCCTCTGCCCTTGAAGCCCAATGGCCTTGAGAAATTCCCCAAGGTTGTGGCACCCTCAGTGCTTGGCCCTGTTGCGGACCTCACCGAAACCGAAGTCCCAGCCAACAACACGAACGGGTGGACCAATGCAATCACGAACGACCTCCAACGGACGGCTGATAAGCTGCAGACATCGGACATCGCAAAATACGTGCGGGCGGCCAGAAACAAGGAGATTGCTAACAAAAGGCTAGCGATATTGGCTCCAGTGTGTGCAGGCGTTGCGGCTCTTTTGAGCTTACTCGGATGTTGGCCAGGGATTCATTTGGCGGGAGTAGCGGCAGCCTGCAGTATAGTGGCGGTGTTGACGAGTAGCTTTTCCAACGGTGGGCAAATTGGAATGATATTTGAGCTGTACAGAAACTGCGCAGGCTACTATGCAGAGATGGAGCAAGATATTCAAAGCACGATGAGGGCACCCGTTTGCCAGAGAGAGGACGGAGAATTGTACCACCAAAAAATTGCACTCCAACTGGGACGCCGTGACTGCATGCCATTGTTTTCATCGCAGGAAAAGACTGCTGGCAAGCTCTTCTGAAGAGCTGAGCTTGTGAAAATTTGTGCAAATTCAAACACCATTTCTTCAACAGCAGCAATGAAGTTCCCCCATTTTTTAGAGCTACGAGATGGCTTTTCATGGAGTGTAAGCTAAGTTGTGAAACATACAAAGAAATTACAGAAGTGAAACAGACTCGGCGAGTGTCATGAGATTGACTGATGAAGCCTGCAATCTCCTTCCACTTAGTACAATTTAGGTCCAGGACTGGAGATTGAATCACTGTACACTGCCACTGTTTTTTAATTAAGTCAAAATGCTCTGTTTTTCTATTACCAAACTTTGCTTATGAGATATAATGAGATAAAATGGGGACAAGATAAGTTATAAGCATCTCCACCCATACACCCTCAGTCACTAGCCTATTTGTGACAGATGACAGCTCTTTTGTCTCAGGTCATCTTTGTTATAGTTGATTGTCATTTCGTATTCATGAATCCTCTTTGCATAGGGTCTTTACCTGATTTCTTGTCCAATGTTTGCTTTTGTTTTTTGTTTGGGTTGTGTCTACTTATGTTCTCATTTGCCTTGCACTTTTGCTGCATGGGTTCCCATCCTTAATTATTATTTACAGGGTTTTTCTTCTATTTGCACCTCAACCAACATTTAGCACATGTCACATATAGAGTGCCAATTATTTCCCATAAATATTAAAAATTGGACAATTTAAAGTGAGAAACCATTTAAATGCCATCACATGGGCCCATCATTATGGTGAGCCAATATAAAAAAATCATTTTTTTATTGCACCTTTTGAAGATTAGTGTGTCCTCTGCATATTTTTAAGTCTGAACTCAATTTCAGGATGTTTAAAGATTATATATACTTCGTGCTATAAGTCCTGAGATTCAGAGCCAACATACAGTTGCTGATGGAGATGCTCTAACTCTAAGACCAGTATAGCCCCCAATGTCACCAGCCCTTCTCAACACAAAAAACTGACATAATTTCAATCTGCCACCCCAGAGCACCTTACAGATTTGTAAGGTACCACCAAATACAAAAGAAAAGTTAGGGCAGGTCTTGATGTTCCAGGAGCAACCATTCCAATACATACTTGTGTAAAATTGATGTAGCAGTTGATCACTGGAATGCTGCAATTGATGGTCAGTGTTTCCATTCAAGGATTTCTAGAAATTATAACAGGGGCCAGATGTGTGGTTGGTGATCATTTCATGGGTATTACAGTAATACTATTACTCAGGCAATGACACTTCCCCAAGACCCTTCAGAAAGAAAAGAGTTTGAGCTTGTTCAACT
>Ga0209208_10006799_pt1 | contig 15730 bp, 17 predicted proteins | sample S1TSphfallax_3_FD_187694 | JGI IMG/M metagenome (GOLD analysis project Ga0209208, IMG submission 187694) | Host-associated microbial communities from peat moss isolated from Minnesota, USA - S1T2_Fd - Sphagnum fallax MG (SPAdes) (version 2) | ecosystem: Host-associated > Plants > Peat moss >...
CAACAGTAAACTTCAGCTTACAATTTCTCACAAAGCAATCCTCTCTTGTGCCACTGTCATCCCTTTCTGAACCTGTGAAGACTTATTAGTATTGATAGCTTCACAGGACTGCTGGTACCAAGTCAGCTTTCACTGGAGGTTAGTAACAAAATTAAATTTCTATGGCGCTGTTTGGAGGAAAGTGAGATTTTTGGTGTGAGTATCTATTCACTGAAAGGAACCATGAGCAAAGAAGGCGTTGAGCTTCTGCAGGTAGGTCTGGAGCAAGTGCCAGACTAGCAACCATGGTAGAAAATGCTCCACAACTCTGAAGCTCTGCCTTCACTGAGCCTGGTGGTTGTTGCATGGCATGATGTGCCAGAGCAGAGACATTACACTTAAAGAGATATGGCCAGAGCTGCCATGCATGCAATCTGTGCACAAATATCTTTTAATGAGTGTCCAAAGCACATCAAGGTTTCATCCTTCTTGACAATCACAATCTTAGTGTAACCAAGGGCTTAAAAAATTGTCTTCCCACAGTGCAAATCTCTAAGGTCTTCTCAGATACATTCTCTGCATTCTCAACAGATTCTGCTTGGTGCAGCAACAAACATAGAGACATTGTAAATTAACAAAGATATCAGATCTGGATGGACTGTCCAATTGCTTGTTTATCTTGTGAAGAGAAACGGTTTATGCACCTGGCAAAAGGACTGAGCTGGTTGTAAATCTCTTCCTTGTTCTTCAAGCAGATATTGAGAATCCCCTGCACAGCCCAGGCTGCTTCACTAACTCTGTGCTCTGCTGTGCTGATCCTAGTCCTCACATAGACAAAAGATCTTGGAGAAGGCTGCTGTAAGTAAGAACTCACATCCATGGCTGCTTTCGAAAACATCTCCACCAATTCCAAAATGAGATCTCCTGCAAACAATGACATCCAAAGAGACATATATACATCAGCAACAAGCAAGAAACTGACAAATTCAGAAACCAAAAAAACAGATAAAAATCCATGTCAATGATGTGTTTCTTGATTTTCGAGTACCCAATCAAGCATTCATTATTACCATTAGTTTCTCCACTTGCAACAAGCATTTCAAACTTTTGTGCAATTTGTCCCAACTCAAATACTGAGAAATTTCTCACCCACAGAACTGAAGCAAGGGTGTCAACCAAAAACCTGCTCACTGTATCACAAACCTGTGCATAAAACCCATCACCAGCAAAATCACAGCAAGATCGTCATCATCCCCACCAGGTTGATTGCACAAATTTTCAGACTTGGAAACTCAAAAGACCCATCACCACAATTGGTGATTCAGGCAGGAGCCAAAAGAAGAAAGAAAGAAAAACCCATAGAGAGACGGACCCATACCAGAGGTGTTTGAACGCCCAACAATCCAAGACCAACGTTCACCAAGGGGGATGATGCTTGCTGGAATTGTAGCATCCGTCCCACCATCTTCTCGGCTGTCTCTTCATCCCCCTCCTCAGTAGTTGTTCCATTCTTACGAAGAAGAATGCCGCCCCCAGTACCCTTGTGTTATCTCTTGAGCGATTCTAAGAGCTCCAGTACATTCATTCTCCACGTTCATGGAAGGTGTACTCAATCTTCCTTCCATCAAGCACGTCCTCATACGCTCTCCTTCTCTTAAACCCTAATCCAAGCCCTAACGAAAGCTGGCAGTTATATGTTCTTCTTCTTCTAGCTTGCCTATCTCTGCTCCTTCAACTATGCCTATCTATGCTGATAGTTCAAGTTGATGCTCGTGTGGGAAGAAGAAAGAAGAAGAAGAGTACCTACCCATGTGGGATTTTGCAATGGGTCCAATCCCTTACCCACTCACCATGGGAGGGTTTTCTGTGTGGATGTCCTGATTTGATACTTGGCGAGGGAACATTATATCTGGGCTTGGAAACGACAAGAATTGCAAAACAACAACAATAACAACAACAGGTATTGTCTGCAGCACCATTTGCAGTGCAAGGAGACAAAAACGTTAAGAGATCCAAGTTGGATTTTCTTTTGCAGCATGATTTTTATGTTGTGAGACATTTTCTCTCCCATGTCTTAAATCAATTTTCTGTCTTCTTGAATCAAGAATGAGTATTTTTTTCTTCTTTTTTCTAGATAGGATCTATTGTACATCAAGTGAACAAAGATGTGGTTGTTGAAAGTCAAAGGCGCTGTTTTGTAATGGAGTTTCACCACATTTATCATGAATTGCTGAACAACAGTTGTTGGGTTGTGCAAGCATCTGTACTGCTTTCAGCTTTATGTATCAAAAGGCATACTGTAGGAGTTTCAGGTTGGTGGAGTTCACAATATTGTTGCTCAAATATTAAGAGCCAGACAGATCACATTTTAGCTTCATTTTAAATGGCTGTCCTATGCATCAGTGGGGGTGCTGACTGGCATTCTTGCAAAAGTGCCAGAAGAGGTTATGCCTGGTTGGAAGAAGGATACAGAGCAGATTGAAGAGAGAAATCTTTACTGTGGAGAGAGAACAAGCACCTTACTGGAATCACTCTCCAACGTCTGGAGCTGATGAAGTTGGTGTGGATCCATGGCTGCTCCTCAGTTCTTATTTTATGTTGAAGGTAAATGATCCAACACTTTGCCATAAAACTTGATCTTCAAATCCATTGGATACACATTAAGTCAGGTGCTTGCAATGATTTAGACGGAATTTTAAAAAATAGATGATGGCTATGTCCATGTTGACTTTTCGAAACAATTTGTAGTTTAAGATAATCCTCAAGGGCATTGTATGAAAAGATTGATTTTGTGTATCCTTGGGGTGAAGGTGTTGTCAAAGCCAATCTAATGTTTTGTTTGTATGTGGATGGTTTTTTGTATTTATGTATGATGACATAATAGCAAATCTTGTCGGGGAAATTCCAAATAATTAACATAGTTTCATGAATGACATGTAGCAACAACATCAACATAGGCCATAAAACATGTATTGGGAACTTCAGAATCAATTATACAATTATGATATTTCATATGATAGTTTGTGTAAGTCAATGAGTTGTTAAGGGATGATGTTCATCCACAAACATTCATTGTTAATCCATGATGGATGTTCTTTTTTTCATTTATAAATAGATGAAGTTCATTCATCATTGTTAATATTTATCCCTAATAAATGTTTAAGATGGCAAAAAAATGTCTTAGAGCACCTTTAGTAGTACTCAATACTACAAATTAAAATAACCCCTCCTTGAATGCCAATGTACCTCTTGGGCTTCACCAGATTAAGGGCCTGGGCAGAGGTGGAGTTGAGCATAGGCCTGATTCTGGAAAAGCCCATAGTTGAGGGCTTTGCCAAGTAGTAAATGAACAAATATGCTTGGTAAGGAGCCCTCCCTCTGATTATGGTAAAACAAGGGGTGTGTCACACTGTGGCCTTGCCATTTACATCAAAAAGTATCTTAAGGCAAAAGAAGAATTATGGAAAACTCAAATATTTCACCATGCAAAAATATAATCTTCAAAAAATCCTCTAAAAGATAAGAAAAATCCTTCAAGATATTATAATTCTATAACTAATTTCAAGTTTCAACACAAGCCAAAAATATCATCTTTCTTAAATCCTCATATCAAAATAGACCTATTAGCTAAGGGCCAAAATCCATCATTATATACTCTATAATGAATCTAAACACAATATCCTTGCCTTGGTAGGCAAGGCCAACAAATTGGAGCAGTTATTTAGTCTTTCCATGTTGTGGGAGTTTTGTTTTATGGTCTAGATCCGGGCCATGTGAACTAGCATGCACCAGTGCACCATGAAGGATGGATGATAAGTTGTCAAGAAGCAATTTTCTATTAGGTTTCAATTCCCTAGCTAACCACAGTGGTTATTTCAATTGCTTTTTTTACTACCTACCAACTAACTACCCAGTTGTGACTTGTTAAGTAAGTAAGTAGGAAAAACAACCCTTTTGTATAAAGGAATGTTGTGTGTGTGTATATGATATAAATGTAAATGTCATAATGAAATTCATTTGCACTATGTGTAAGTGTAGAACATGGGACATGTAGATGTAAATTTATGTAAATTTATTTTGTGTTGTGTGAAATTGTGTAAGTGTAAAACAAATACAACTACATGGTTTAGCATGGCCATGTAAAACAATGTAAAAGCGTGTCATTTTTAAAATGTTTTTGGTTTTGGGCCAATCAAAGTGACTCATTACAAAATAAATAAATAAATAAATAAATAAATTGTGCTTTGGGTTGCACCACAACCAATTAAACTAATTTAATATGAATCACAATAAGTACTCAAGCCCTTGTAAAAAGCATAAGTTAAAAATTGTAATGAAATTAAAAATAAAAATTCTACTCAAGCACTGAGGTGGAGTAAAATGCACTCAAGAATATGCATCAAAGATATTCTTTGGAATAGGATCACAATTTGTCCCATATCCTTGGCTCAAAAGTTTGCTCGTGTACTATATTGACTTGATTAAAAAAATCACTACTCCCATATTGGTGAAAAATGCGTCAATTTGGGAAGTATTAAAAATATTATGAGTCTTTGTGAAGGGCCATCCAAAGTGGCTTCAGGATGCACATGCAATTAACTAATATGGATTGCAAGTAGATTTAGTCATTAAGAACATATAATATATACAATTACACTTACACATTCCAAAATATTTGTGCAATATTGTGAAAATGTATTGGACAAATATTTACATTATTCATGTGTAAATGTGAAAAAATTGGATGTATAAGTGTAAATGATTTTCACTTCTGTAAGATTTAAATGTCATATATACAACTAATTGACACTTAAACCTACAACATTGATATAAATTTATAAACAATCTACTTATCTACCAGTAGTCACCTATTTTCCTAATTATTTGCCTTTCCATAGGATCTATTTATTCCAAAATCTATTACCAAGGTGAAATCATATACCATAGTACCTGGACAAATTTGGCACACAAATGTTGAATAGTGATTTTTAAAAAAAATTTAAGATTCACAATGTGAGTAGGGCTAAATGTTTTTCAAAAAAATTTGGCAAAATAAAAAAAATTATTCTGAAATTTCATACATATCAAGAGAAATTTCCCAAAAAATTCAGCAAGGAAAATTTGAACTAATATGTGTCAAATCTGACATCAACATAGGGTAACATAAAATCCTCACATATGGATGGATGGTTATGTCCATGCATTTGTGCAATTGAGGCAACTCAAGGTCCTCATTATGTATTTGATTGACCTTTGAGAAGCTTCAAAATTGGATTTCATGCCGTGCCAATGACTGATGTTCAAACACTTCTTTGCCAAATATTTATTAACTTAAAAAAATGAAGTTCAACACTTTCAAATTAAAATTTTCAGAAGTTCGACAATTGAGGAATAAATATGCAAAATACATCTTGTGTGTTGTGTGCATTTGTAATAGTAACCCAATGGTTTTTCAATTTTCAACAATTTTGACAAATATCAATATTTTTTTCTCATTTCTTCAGCTAGAACTTTTGCTAATTATTTTTGTGCCAAACATCAGTCATAGATAGGGTATCTAAGATCATCTGAGCTTCAAGCCACCATCACCTTGTTACCTACTAATCAACTTGGGTGATTCCAAGGATGTACATTTTGTTGGACTTGGTATTTAACATCATCACCTTTATGCCACCATCACCCAAGTACTTGCCAAATCAACTTGGTGATTCCAAAGTATGTACAATTTGTTGGCCTTGCCTACCAAGGCAAGGATATTATTGTGTTCAGATTCATTATAGAGTATAGTAGCTTAAGGGATTTTGGCCCCCAGGCAGTAGGTCTATTTTGATATGAGGATTTTTGAAAGACGATATTTTGGCTTGTGTTGAAACTTGAGATTAGTTATAATAGAGTTATAATATGTTGAAGGATCTTGATTTCTTGGAGAGGATTTTTTGAAGATTATATTTTTTTCATGGTGAAATATTTGAGTTTCCATAATTTTTCTTTTGCCTTAAGATACTTTTCAATGTAAATTGCAAGGCCACAGTTTGACACACCCCTTGTTTATTTGGAGATGGCTTTTGCTTGCATGATTCTATGTTGAGATTTGTCATCACTTTTTTGCATGCCTAGTAGAACAATATCTTAGTCCTTTCAAGATGGACGTCACCTAGAGCTAGATGTTGAGTTTGCACCATGTTGACTCTTACATCTTTGGTTTCATTTTTCCTTTCCACCCAAGAAAGGATCCCAATCAAGTTTAACACTTGTCAAAAGGACAAATTGGATAAGAAAAAGGTGAGCGGGGGTCCTTTTTTGTTTGTGCTTCCTTTGAAGACTTTTGAAGACAACCCTATGCCCACATTTACATGACCTCATTGCCCCAGGCAAGGTTGTCCAATGCACAACCCTAGCAATTTTACATCTAATTATTGCCATCAATCTTCTTACTTGCAAATCAAATACACCTTTCTTTATTTCTTTTTGTTAAACCCTAAACCTTCCACCTTCCCCTAACTTGCAATGCAAGTAATAATGTCTTGTGGTATTCTCTACAATCATCTTTCCTCAAATGATGAGAATTTGCACAAACAAATAAGAAAAAAATGTGCAAAGCATCCATTGTCTATTTGAGGCCATTATCTCCTCATGTCCAAAGCACCCATTGTCCATCTGAGGGCCCTATTTCAAATAACAAAATGCCCATTCTGAACGACGTTTTGTTTTTAATGAGTGTTCTTTTTTTCAATGGGTATCCCATTTTAAAAAATCCTTGCCAAGCCCTTTTTCTCTTTTCTTTAGTGATAATTGATGGGTACCAACCAGGTAGGTGTCACAAGGAAAGAAAATTTAAGTAGGTCTTTATGCTTAGTAAAGTCCTCATGTGTGGGATCTATTGAAATTGGGCTCACAAACAGCTCCGGCTTGGAGGGGTCCTCATTCCAATTAAAGTTGATGGCCTTGAGTTTTACCCTACACTTATCCCTCATATTTGGAGTGGCCCTTGCACCTCTCATCCATCCAAGGGCCTCATCTCCTCATGTTTGGACAAACCATTACACCCCTTTGTCCTGAAGGGCCTTTATCAAGGGCAATGGCTAAGGTATTTTACAAATTTTAAGGGCCCTCCCAGATGCACAATCCTTCAAACTCCAAAGTGTGAAAGAGGGGTGTGAATTTTTGCCTCAAATTTTACAATAATAATTTTTTTCTTTTTAGCAAAAGCCCCCAAAACCGGACCGCCTTCGAAGGACCGGACCCACACTCGAAGGGCCGCCGTTGTCGTGGCTGGCTGGCCGCCCGCATTTCCTCCCATGTGGTCACAGGAAGCAAAAACTCGCGTGCGCGAGGATCTTCTGATCCTCACGACAGGACCGAGAAGATTGGTTTCGTTCGGCGACTGTGTGGCAGATCCAGACACAGCCAGGAAATTTTGCAATCTTTCGATATCTTTGGAGCTCAAGGAGTGCAAGAGATGCAAGAGATTTTGTGACAGAACCTCGATGGTTCATTATTGCTTTGTTTGGTTGTTTGTTGGTTTGTTTTTCGGGGGAGGACGGGGCTGCTGGAAGAAGTAATTGTTGTTGTCATTGGCGGGATTGAGGGTCGTGGTGGTTTTTGCTTTTTTGGTGTGTTATGATGGGACACTCGGTAGAGACGATGATGGGATGGGAGTGGGACAGTTTGCTTTTGTTGATCAATCCTGCTATTGCGGATACCAGCGATGGAGGAGGAGTAGTGGGAGACGCCCTGCTAGATTCAGCAGCTTGTGGATTCTCGGTAGGACAATCGTGGCCGGAGTTCGAAGACTTCGATACCGGTCCTGGAATTCTGGTGGAGGAGGAAGAGGAGACGCAGCGGCAGCAGTTCGCGAAAACAAAACCGCAGTACAGTGATTCAACTGAAAAAGCAGGGAACGAGGAACGCCGGGATCCTCGCCTGGATTGCCCGAACTTCTTAGCAGGAAGAGTGCCTTGTGCATGTAGCGACAATGAGGATGAAGAAGACGAAGGAGGCGGCAGTCACAGCAAGAGAGTGAAGCTGAGTGCTCGCTGTCAGGTACCTGCTTGTGGTGCTGATTTAGCAAGTCTCAAGAGCTATCACCGGCGCCACCGCGTATGTCTTCACTGCGCAAATGCCACCTCGGTTAAGCTCCATCAGCGTCTCCATAGATATTGCCAACAGTGTGGCAGGTACGTTTTGCTGCTCTTTGTTCTACTGGTTTTTCTTCCTTCTCATCATCTTCCTATACCTCTTGTTCTTGTTCTTGTTCTGCTTCTCCCTATAATGTCAATACAGGATTATCAAGCCTAGAAAGACTCCAGGCTTCTAATGCAAGTTGCAGTTTGTAGGGTTGCAGTTTCACAGCCATCCACTTGTGCACATCTTCACATACTCAGTGCTCATAGACGCTGTTGATGGTTAAAGAAGGCTCTGTCCAACAACCAAGCTCAAAAGACATGACAAAGACATGGCTGAAAAAATTGATAGCATGGGCCCCATATGAGCTTCAGGCAAGCTCTCAGCATAAAGCTGTGAACACTGATCTATATAGCTGTCATGTAGGACCCTGAAAAACCTCCTGGGTCATGTAAGATACATCCTGCAACCATCATCATCATATTACTTGCAAATTATTGTAGTGGAGACTTGCTCTCTGCAATTTCATTGATCTAGTAAGCTGTCCAGTATTCTTGCCACATGAGTGACTGAATGCCAACTCAAAAGAAGCTCACATCAGAAGAGCTTTAGAACAAAACAGGAGGTGAGGGATTTAGGAGCCACAAATTTGAGAGAGTCAAGAAAGAAATAAGTTTCTGCCCCTGTGCCAAATTTGGAGTTATGATGATGGCAATCAAGCAATCCTAGAGTGGAAGCACTGATTAGGCTCAGGAGCTGCACAGACCTAACAATTCAAAGGATTCTGTTATTCTGTGATAGATGTACACTGAATGTGCCATGAATTGACAAAATCCTGTATAGAGCATAAGTTGAAGCTGATATCACTTCCTCCTCTCCTCCAAATGGTGCTCTTATGCAGTGGAGGAATCTTGTGCCAAATTTATGTAGGTTGTGGAAATGTTACTTGCGTATTTGATGGATAATTGCCTCTGACTCTTGAGTATTTCAAGGCTCATCATGGTAGAAGTAGCAATGTGCAACCATTATTTTCAAAAATTTGACCTTGTCTTCTTGCTTCTAAGTAGAATATTTCCTTGTATAATGCCTTAATCTGTTCCTATTCCTTCTGTTTCTCATTCCTACCATCTTCATGTTTCATACAATAACTGTATTTGGTAAGGAGTTCATAGAGCCTTGCTTGTGGCCTTGCCATTTACAGGTTTCATGTGCTATCTGACTTTGATGAGGAAAAGCGAAGCTGCCGGCAGAAGCTGGAGAGACATAACAACAGACGCCGACAAAAGGTGCAAGAATCTGGAGAGGACACAACAACAATAACCATTGATAATGACAATCCCAGTCTTGAAGAAGGTCAGTGTCTCATGGTTTCAAGGATACAGATGCTGAACTAGAATTAGGCATCACTTCACATGATAGCTAATATGCTGTGTGGTGGTTTCACCAGGTAAGGATGGGAAGTCCATGGTTGAAGAGAAGGCTACTGTTGACAATGAGGTACAGTCAGATGCAGACCGGAGTTGCAGCTTAGTAGCTCCCACCATACCTCTTCTGGCGGAACAATTGAAGACAACAGATGAGGCTCATCCTTCTCTTCCCAATCCTAATGCCTCAAACACTATGAGTAAGCTCTCTGAGTGCTCCATGTGAATTGGTTCCTGTCTACTTGCAAGCAGTGATCTGTCTGAGTTGCTCAAGGGTAGTGTGGATTATTGCAAAATGTGTGATTTTCAGTGGGTGAGGATTGAGTTGACTACTAGTGATCTAAACTTGAACCACAGGTGTTCACAATGTTGCTGCAGTGCCTGACCACATGCACAACCATGCACCTAAATCTCAGGTTCTCACTCCAATTCAACCTGGACATTTGTGGGACCCAGGTCCAAAGGAACAGTCTGTTGAAAAGGGTGAAGTTGGGGTGAGAAAAGTTGGAGTTGATGAAGATTCATTGCTGGCCTTGCTATTGGAAGAAGCACCTGATGAGGTCAACCACCTGCGACATATGTCTGATTTACCCACTGTAATCTCCACAAGGGAGCGTGACAGATCTAGCACTTACACTGCTCGGGTAAGTACGCTACAATGGATCTATATCTGGTACATGTTGCTAATCTTTTAGCTTTAGTGTACCTGGTTCTAATCCACGCTGCAAATGTTTGTCCAGTATCCATCAGGTCAGATTTCATTTAAGCTGTATGACTGGAACCCTGGTGACTTCCCTCGAAATTTGAGGCAGCAGGTATAGATCTACCTTTCACTGGGTGTGCAATTCTAGCAAAACTGGGGAAAACTTATTTGGCTGCAAGATGGGGTTTTTTTTTTTTCTTTTTTTTGTGGTCTGGCTTTGCAAATCCTGATTAGGCTCAAATTCAGAATGATGTGGGAATACAAGAATTGGGTCAAGATATGGGAATGTTCAAATGGTGCATATACAGATCCTGGAGTGGTTGTCAAACATGCCTGTGGAGCTGGAAGGCTACATACGATCTGGATGTACAATCCTGACTCTATTCATTGCAATGCCACAGTCAATGTGGGACAAGGTAACTTTTACATAATTTCTGCTGTTATCAAAGCAATTATCAATGACACTTTTGTATCCACCATTAGGTTGCACATCAGCTTCATGAAGGTTTGACCTGAACTTGGTGGGTGTTGGTAAAGCTGTATGTGGACTGGGCAGGTGCTGTTAGAAAGCTGGTTCAGGGCCCACAGAGTGTGGCAGGGTTTTGGGACCAAGGCTATTTCAAAGCCAAACTGGGTTGGAAAACTGTGCACTTTGTGGATGGTGAAGAACAAACTCCTCTCTGTTTAATCTGTCCGTTCTGGTTTCTGTATATATTGGTCAAGAAATATGATCTGCAGGATGGTTGTTCAAGTTTGTGCTTGTGGTCACAGGGCAGCTAGTGAACAGAAGTGGTGGAAAGAAGGAATGCATGCCTTGCATGCCTGTTCTGAAGTCTGTGCAACCTATTTGTTTTGAGGCTGCCAGTGAAGGACAACTTACTGTCTCTGGAGAAAACTTGCTACATCCAAACACTAGGTGAGCAATATTCTCCATTCTGACTTGAAAATTCCTAGTAAATCTTTCCATTTTTTCTGATAATTCCTTTGATTTCACTGGAGCAACAGAAAGAAAAGAAAGGATGTGGTTTCATAATTGTGCTTGTCTTCAGGTTGCTGGTTTCTGCTGGCGGGAAGTATTTGAATGCCTATGTTGTGCAATCCTGCCATGAGAATGAGGAGGATGAGTGGAAGATCATCATTCCTGCCTTGGACTGTTCCCAGGTTGGACCACTCTTTATTGAGGTAAGCCATCAGCTCACTCAATGTTGAATTTGCATGTATGTAGAGTGCTAGCTGAAATTATGGCTGAGTATTAACATTGCTCTGGAAATGCAAAAGACAGTCAGGATGCAGATTTTTGGATAATTGTTTTCCTAACTTCTGAGTAGACTAATAGATACTTATATACACCCACTGTTGGGAGCTGATGAAGTCAGTGGAGATTTGTATGGCTAGTTACTGCAATTCATGATGAAGGTAATGGTTTGATAATACTTTGTGAGTGACACAAGGGTATGACCACACCATGGTTGTCATATTCTTTTGGGTTGGCCACAACTGACACAACATTGTTTGGTTACCTTTCATTCTTTTGTGATTTCTCTCTGCAATCATATTGATATTTTTTGTTGATAAGTTTCAGTATGTATGAAGTGCATCTGTAATCTTGTCTGCCTTCTCTGGCAGAATGTGAATTTTGGGTTGGTGGGATGATGGGGACTGGCAATACTATTGTGAACTTTTCTAACAATCAAAGTGTCCAAAACAACTTGTGTGATTTGGTGATCAGGTGGAGAATGAGGGAGGGACGAGTAATTCTATGACCGTGCTGGTAGGTGATAGAAACTTGTGCTCTGAGTTGGAAAGATTGGAGCTGGAAGTCAGTAGGGGCTGTGAGCAGGATCTGGTATTTGATTTGTGCTGGATGCTTAGAGACTCTTCCTGCCAACACTCTGGAGCCTGTAGCAGACTACAGGATCTTTTCCTGTATGCAAAAGCTTGTGGATGGCATAGTCTGGCAGAGTATGTTCTGCAAGCTGCTGGGAGGAAAGGGATGCTGCCTGAGGTGACTAAGGTTGGGGACAAAACATATCCATTCAGGGGGGACATGGATGCACCACAAGCACTAATGGTCCTTCCAACAATGGTTTTAGAATGGAACAGTGCTCACCTTCTTCCCGCTTTCAAGAAAGATAGGGTATGTTTCGCAGCTCTATGAGCTCTAGCTTTTGCTTCTGTCAGCTGACCTCCTCTGTATTGTCAGTATTGGTAATTTGTTTGTGCCACTTAAGTGGAATGTCGAACTATCTGTATGGTTTTAAATGGGGACAGGCACTAAAATGGCTTTTTCCATGTCTGGTTTGTCAGAAATTTGGCAAGAAGGATGTGCATATTACAGTAGACAGTGGGAGGGACACTCTTGTGCCACTAATACCAAAGCAAAGGCGAGGAAGTTGTAACCAGAGCTGGGGCACATATCGTGTGATGGCTGCAGTGGCAACTGTGACAGCGGCTTGTGCTGGGGTATGCCTAGTGCTAGTGCACCCTGATGAAGTCATCCAATTGTCAACTTCTCTACACCACCGCCTGTGGGGTCAGTGAAATGGTTGTATTTTTCTCTGAATTTTCTTCTGTCTCAATGTCTGGATGAAACCTATTCACCCCTTACTCAAAGATGGTAAACTTTTGGTAGGCAATTTTTGTCAGCTCGTCAAATTTAGGGCCTCAATTCAGTGTACAATATGCAGCAGAAATTTTTCTGCACAGATGTATACAACCCTTTTTGGGACATTTAGTCAGACACGCAATTTCTACATCAAGCATGTACAGGAATTAGAGAAGAATGGCATGAATGAGTCATGACCATGATGTTTTAGGATATCTCAGAATTCGAGGTCATTGTAATTCAAGTCTGGTGATTGTTTGTTTGGTGCTCACCAACTCATCCAACAACCAGTTTGAGTGATGCTTTGGCTTTAGTTGACTGTCTGACATTTCTGTTGAATTTCAACTACGCTAGTTGTGAAGGAGCAACTTAGGTTTGCAGGCTTTGGGGATTTGGAATGAGAATGACTTGGAAGAAAATGAGTTGCCAGTTTCCTCAGCAGCAATTTGAGAAGTCTGATGCCTTTGAACCTTAATTTCACCCATTAACCCCAATTGATGGTCATCCCCAAATGAAAGGTATCTGTAAAGTGAACCAAATTTTGGAGAAGAAAAGTTGATATTAAGGATGAATTTAGATTTGAAGGTTAAGGTTGAGAAAAAAAAGTCCATTACATGAGAGAATCATTAAACAATACAAATACATGAAAGCACAATACACTGGGATAAACAACAAATTAAAAACTAATTTGAAACTCTTCTTTTTAGTACCAAAATCGGTTGTAAATTGAGTTTTAAGGTCTATTTTGTGTCTCTTTTTTTTTCCCCCCCTCATTTGGAAAAACTCTCAATCCAAAATTTGACCAAATTGGGGTTCTGGTGCCCACTATCAGTGACTTTACAGATAACTCTACTATACAACAAACTGTTTTTTGTTCACTGCAAATCAGGCTTTAGGAATTTAGCGAACTATTGCAAAATCTCGTACATGGCACATGTTATGCAATGGCTATGTCTTTATAGCAAGTTTAAACAGAATCGTAATGAAAGCATTAAATCAAATAGGATAAAACTGCCCATCACCGATCATTATCCTATCACCAAACACTTCTTTAGACCTTCCTCATTTGTGATTCATTTTGAGTGATTTAAAATGTTATGGGAGCACTCCTGAAGCTCTAGAAATCATCTTTGAAGTGCAAATGAAAAGAAGTAATGAAAAAAATAGAAAATAAACTTCCCAACTCACAAAATGCATTTTTTTTCCTTTTTCTTCTCTTTGGAACCCTACTACTTTCAAAGCTTCTAACTTTCTCATTTTTTATTCATTTAAAACGATTTAAAGTGCTATAGGAACGCCACCTTCAGTTCTACAAATCATTGTGAAACTCTAATAACAACAAAGCAACATACAAGGAAATTTTTTTGGGTGTACAAGAAATTGGCTTGTTTTGGTGGTTTGTTTTTTTTAGTTTTTGACCTCTCTATTTTGGGGGCCCATAACTTTCTCAATTGTAATATGTTTTTTACAACTTTATAATGCGCTAGATGCGCCAATAGAAGGGGTTCAAGTTTTATTTCAACACCAAAAACAACAGAGCCCTCCCCTTGGATCCAACCTACCTTGATAACTTAAGTGTTCGTTCACTAATTGTTCTACCCTAACTCAATTAGATAATTTGAATGCAAAATAAATTTGACATGAAACAACTTGAATAATACAACTTGTCACCCACAATATGGTTAAAATATTATGTCCAAACTTAACACACTATGTCCTCACAATTCATGCCTTGCCATTAGCCTAGGCCAAAAATAGGTAATGAACACAATTAACCAATGAAGAATGTATCACTTTCCTACATCAACTCCCCATACAAGTGTATGAGAAGTGTATGAAGAGTTGATGTAGGAAAGTGATGCAACATTACAAGATTTTGTTTCACAAGATCTTGTATAACTTCCACATAAATTTCATTTTCCATGTTGCAATAATTCCCTTTTGACTAATTACAACTATGACATTGCATTTTGTTGAATTCCTTAACACAACAAATCAAATAATTCTCATAAATGTCACAATTTTTTTTTGGAAGTTAAGAAATTGGTTGAACAAAAACAAAATCTCCTTGTTTAGTGTTAGGATATTTTTCAGTTGCTTCCTAAGTCCAATGACAAATGCACACATCATTGCCTCATATTTAGCAATCCTAACCCTTTCAAAATGAACATCAATGAATATGTTGAACTTCTTATTGGGTTTTTTCATTTCAAGGATAGATAAGAATAACAAATCCTTAAATATCCTCTTGCTCCAACAAATCTTCCATATACAAATTAATATTGTAACCTTTAGAGCCCATTTATCAACATGATGACTCCTTTGACGTCCCCCTTCAGCAATTGCCTATAATATTTTTATCAAAGATGTTAATATGTCATTAGCTCGAAACTTTTAGATTCTCAACAAAAATTTCTTCAAAAATAGAATCAAAAACAAAACTTACATGTGAACATCTTCCTCCTTGCTCCTCAATTCCAGTATAAACGTCATGCAAACAACACCATGAATAGAAAAACATAGAAAACAATAGTGAAAATAAAAATTCATAAAAAATAAACAAAAATTACAAAATGTGTCACATGATCTAAAGATGTAAAAATGTTCACTTGTTTTCTTATGTAAAAGAATGGACTACATGTGTGAGACATTCTTTAATTTCAGTATTGGGTCTTGGGTTACTGACCTTGGTTTCAAAGCTTAAAATTAAAACATACCCTCCACTCAAAGTGTTCCTTTATACATAACATCATTATGAGGAGAAGTCCTTCCCAAATGAACAAAATAAACATTCAAATAAAACACCATAAATAGATAAGTAATTAGACTTGTAGCTAGTAATGAGCCAATAAGGGTCTAAAACCCCTCTAGTTGATATGAAGAAGAGCTAGGCAT
>Ga0209208_10006800_pt1 | contig 15730 bp, 16 predicted proteins | sample S1TSphfallax_3_FD_187694 | JGI IMG/M metagenome (GOLD analysis project Ga0209208, IMG submission 187694) | Host-associated microbial communities from peat moss isolated from Minnesota, USA - S1T2_Fd - Sphagnum fallax MG (SPAdes) (version 2) | ecosystem: Host-associated > Plants > Peat moss >...
TCTGTTCCTGGTACAGATTGGAGGCTGGCACTATGGCGCTACCTCCCTGCTTCTGACGTAAGTGTTCCTCAAGCGTTGAATTTCTGTAGCAGCTGTCATGAAATCATCACTGCAAGAGAGAGACACCCTGCAGATGCAAAAAAATGTTACAATTTCAGATGTGTCCTAACCTAGTTGCAGAAGATTTGTTTAAAGATGTTTATTATGAAGGACAGTCAAGCCTTGAAACTGGGAAGTGATTCTACTGTGCACAACAGAGGCAGCAGCAAACAGCATTTGGGAATGAAACCGGGAATGCTACTACATTGATGTCATGCAACTTCATGCAATGTGTGTGTGTGTGTGTGCATTGCATACAGGCACCAAAAAGAAGCCATCCCATCTTGATGCTTTGTGGCATTGGCACAAATGCCTTCTGTTTTGATCTTGATTCCAATGTGAGGACACTATCATCTCTCCCATCTCCCAAACCCTAAACCCTAAACCCTCTGGAAATCTGTTTTCTGCTTCACTACCTACTTGATGAAATTGTTGCACATTGATAGTAAAGAAGGGTTCATGTGTTTATGCCTTGCTTCCTGAATCATTCTATGTGCAGTTTGATTGAACCAGGATTTATAGAGGGATGCGTGAATGATCTGGACGCATGCAACAGGTATCACTGGCACGTTACTTGTCTGGAGCAGGTTTTGATACATGGATTCTGGAAGTTCGGGGAGCAGGGTTGAGTAAGCGGAGGGGTGAGCCTACTGCTGCTGAGCTTGGCAGTGTAGATGGAGTCCCTAGCAGAGCAGTTGAAGACACTCTGGTCTCATCAACAATCAAGAGTGCGACAAAGGTGAGTTCACATATGGAGAAGCACATTGATAAGACAAATGAAGGAAGGGATGAGAATGGGGTGGCTTTGGAAAATGATTCAACAGTATCTGGTGGATCAACTCGATCAGCTTCAACAGCACATGAATCAACAATGGCTGTTGAGGAAAAAATTGGACCTTCAACAACAGATGCAGCAATAACGGCAATCAAGCAGAAAGAGGAAGCCTCAGCAAAGGATGAACCTGCAAAAACCTGGAACTCGAGCATGGTATTGCAGGTTTCAGAAAAATACAAGCATCTGCTACAGGTTGACCAATTATGGCTCTTCTCCAGCAAATCCATCAAGAAGGTCAGTGTGTGATGTTCTCAGTACTGTCCTCTCTGATCTCTGAGTGCATAACCTCACAAGGTGCGTGACTGATATTTAGAATTGAGCCTGTGTGGATGTGTAGCTGCATAATTAAGTTCTTATCTTACCCTGTTATTTTCTCCAATGTCTTCCACAGTTGTTGAGCTATTTGGGAGAGATTGGCAAGCTGTATTCCTGTTCAGAGTCTGGGTTTCACCATGAAGTTTAGCCTCTGGAAAGGGCTGAAGGAATAGTCAAGTATATGTCATTAGATAGCCCTCTCCTACAAACCTTGTCTCTTTCACTGCTCTGTCTTCTTTCTCCTGACTCTCCCTGGCAATTGCTGCGAGATCCTTGTTATTAATGTGGTTGTTTCCTATTTGATGTTTGATCAGTCCTAATTCAGTTATTGTAAACAGTGCAAAGATTCACCTCTCATTCTAGAGGTCCTGTTTCTGACACATTACTTTTAGAGGACTATCCATCTGTTATATGGCTCTTTGGTTACAATGCTGCATGAGTTTGCAGATCTCATCCCTTTGGACTGAGCACATTGGGAAGCTGCATGAAAGGTTAGCTTCAATTTTGACAGGCCGTACAAGTGATTCTCTGCTCATGACACAAATATCATCTGTGACAAAGACAGTAACTCACCTGCTGGAAGAAGGTCAGCGTACCATGTCACCAAGTTTTTCTAACTTACAGGTACAGTATTTTCAATTTGTTCAGCTTTACCTTAATGCTCTCTACTGCTTTACCTTAATGCTCTCTACTAATGAAGTTATGAGCTCTATTTCCTTTAGTGAGCATGACTGTCAGTCAAGTGTATCAGACAGCACATTTCACATTCCTATCAATTGGTTGCTTTTGAAGCTATGCTTTCAACATCAGAGGCTCATGTCAAAATCATATCAAGATGTCTGTCTAGGGATAGGAATTCATAAGCTTACAACAGCTTAGAAAGGGATAAGGAGAGAGAGAATAGGAACATTTTCATTAAGAGTTTCAGGAATCAGACAAGCATCACAAAGCCAAGTTCACTGTGCGGAGAAAGCTAGAGGTTTCCTCTGGGGTTCTCCTTACTTTTGGATGTGCAGGAAACATTTAGATGTTGCCATAGGTAGCTGTGAGGAGCTCACATGCATGAGATCAATGAGATATACCTCTCAGCAAGAATTACAGACTCAAACTTTGGAATTGTCTTTTGCAGGATAGGTTGAATACTACTGTTGGCAGTGTTCAGGAGATGATTGAGATGAGCAGGAAGTATGACTGGGACTTTGACAATTACCTTGAGGAGGATGTTCCAGCAGCGGTAAAGTATATCCTTACCCCTCTAATTCTGGACTCAAGATATTCAAATTCTGTTGCAGGCCTATAAGCTTTACAACCGTGAACTCACTGATAGCATAATATGGTAAAGGTGCACATCTCAGAATTTTGGTGAATACAAGTGCAATGTCAAATGAATGACACAAATGCTTCCATTTGGAGTGTTGGTATTGCAGGGTTATATAGGTTGAGGTCAATCTACTGGGGACCTGTAGATACTGTATTTATTCAGTTTGGAGACCTCCCAAGTTAACAGCACCACAAAATTTATAGAGCTCACCTCCAGAGGGAGGGATTATCTACAGCTTAGGGAAGATGTACTGAGTCATGCCAGATCTGGTTGGTGTCAAAAGTTACTATTTTCAGTTTTGAGCTGGTATGGGATTTGCAGATGGAGTATATGAGGACTCACACTGAAAGCACAGATGGCAAAGTCCTGGGTGTGGGTCATTCAATGGGAGGCATCATTCTGTATGCCATGCTTGCTACTCATGGTAGGTGTATCTCAGCTCTACCATATTGGAGGAGTGTCAGTGAAAAACTTTCTCCTTCTATGATAGCAAGGAGTTTCCGTGTTCTTCTAGTCTGAGATTCATTATGTTTCTGTTGCAACTTAAGTGACTATTTGCTAGGAACTGTTCCTATTGTAAGAGAGAATGTTAGAGCATTGTGACTGTGCCAAGCATCTATAAGATGTGAATGAGTTACTGATGCACATAATACATAAAGCTCAGAACTGCAAGGGTTCAAGCCAGGGTCAAGCAAGCAACTCACCTCCAAAAGGTGGTGATTTTGAGTATGGTCCTCTATCACACTAATGATGTGAAAGCATCTATTCTAGCTGAGTAAGGAGATTCATAGATCTTACAGCTTGGAGAACCAATGAACCTGAAAGTATAGCTTGCAACATGGCTGCATAATTTTAGTACATAATGCAGGATTCTTTCAACTGTCTGCTGCATTTTGCACTTTTTGCCTACCACTAGGAATAATCTCAGTACTAATAGGTGCTCAAAACATGCTTTGAACCTGATTTCATTGTTCTATTTGAATGTGTTCCTAAGATATATGGTCATGTCTGAATCAAAGAGTTCAACACACGTTTGTTATCTAATGCATGGCCATTGGTGTGCATGGTTTTCAGCAGAAAAAGTAGGTTTGGCAGGAGCTGTGACAGTGGCGTCTTCATTAGAGTACAGCATGTCTGATTCCTCCCTCAAGCTGCTTGTCCCCTTTGTGAGCAGCTGCAACACCTTTGGCAAACTTTATTCTCTTAATGTGCTGTATGTTTGACATAAAGATCTCTGCACTTCCAAAATTGCTTTCCAATCCCTTAAGGTTTCTGTCAACATGTCACCAAATTAGAGCTGTTAAACGATGAGATCCTGTACTCTGTGGAGGGGGGAAGTTCATCTCTTGTACTCAAAACACATTATCACCACTGCTCCAATAGGTAGGATGCACATTGCAGTGATGGGTCTTGTATGTATTGTAGGCATTCTTGTCTGTAGCACCCTATCTGCAACCAGGTGTGATTTACATGGAGAGCTACATGAATGCTTTCTACCTTGCATTTGTCAACCCTAGATTTGCATTCTTTGTCAGAAATGCTCTAATATTGGAAAATGTCAGGCAAATCCAGCTCAGTTGTTGAACATACCTGTGGTGCCCTTGGGACTACTTATGAATGCTGTGCATCCTTTGGCAACACGACCACCATATCCACTGGCCTGGATAGGCTACCATGTCTCAGCACGGGGGATGATGGATCCTGCTCTTTTCCAGAAGCTAGTGCTCAGTAACTTCTGTAAGTGGTCCGCCATTGGGATGATCTTCTTTCAAATCAATTAGAGATCCATAGACTAGATGCATGCTTGTGTCAAAAAGTTCTCATCTCTCAGAAATGGTGCTGCAAATACAATTTCAGTTACTGCTTTTGTTCTGTCTTCTTGACATATCTGAGTCTATGCTATTCCAAACTTTGTACAATATTATGAACCTAGTTAGATGGTGACAATCTTGTCTTTTTCATGGAAATTGAGTCAGCAGATGGATGGTAATGCAGGTACTATTCCCATGAAGCTGTTGCTTCAATTGACCACTGTGTTTCAGCCAGGAGGCTTGCGGAATCGAACAGGCTCAGTGCTATACAAAGAAGGGATTCAGAAATGCCAAGTACCAGTGCTTGCAATTGCTGGTGACCATGACATGATTTGCCCACCACCTGCTGTTATTGGTAACCTCTAAAATCTTACCACATGCAACTCAGACCGTTTACTATGATTTTTGATTCATGTGTCTGAAGGAGGGGAGCCGTTTCTCCAAGTAGTGGGATCTGCAATGGTTTTCATTAGACAGTTGATTTCTACCTCCTAAGTTATGTGGCCACATTTGTATTCTCAAAATTTTCCTTGATTCCAACTGTTTCTCTGGCCTCTCCAACAACATACACATCCATGTAATATCAAGCTTTTAGGTAGGTATGCCAAGAGTAGAAAAATGCCTTGCAGGGACAGCATGAGTACAAGCAGTGTCAGTATCTGGACATCATTTCTAAGCAACTAGAATGTTACAAGTGATGGGATTTGACAATCTGTGCATGTTTTTACTGTGGTTGGAGGTTGCTATATGGGAAATTGGAATGAATAATTTTGGCTTATATCATGGTTCATATGCTCACAGATACTCTAAACTCATTTCCAAAGGGTGCTATTTACAAAGTGTTTGGTGGACCAAATCGACACTATGGCCACTATGACCTTCTTTGTGGACGCACCGTACGTTGTTTGACACTCCCTTTCTGACATTCTTTTTGAAGTCCGTGTTGTTAGTCAGATTTGCAAGTTTCTAATTAAGAAACTCATTTGTGTACTTTTTGTTGGGCAGGCTAAAGAAGAAGTTTTCCCAGAACTGCTTAATTTTCTGGAGAAGTGTGATGCTGTGAAGTCCAACAGGAAGCAATCAGCAGCAATGGTGGCAATACCAGGGCAATGAGACTTTTCTTTCTTCTTCTTATTGGATAATTGAAAGGATAGACCTGCATGTGGATTCTGCAAGTGACCACTTTTAAGCTCACCATCTACAGGAAAGCATTCAGAAAATTCCAAGTGCTAAAACCCCCAAATTGAAATTTCTCTATGTTGAACAAACCTTTGGTCCTTCAAGAGAATCTTGAGTCTTCGTTCTTCAGAATGACAGAACATGTGAGAAATGAATTTGCACTGTTGTTAAGATCTTGGAAGGTCCCAGATACCAAAGTTTGTGCTGCAAAATTGCATACATGGTAGTAAAAATTTCTATTGAGACAGCCTGCAAAGAGTTAAGGGCAGCTCCTGAGGATCATGTCAATACCTGTATACTTTTGGTTGGCTATATCTATCAAACATAGCATATACTTCTACCAAAAAAGATCCCCTAGAAAAAAACTGAAAAGCTTTTCAATTAAGGATATTGAAACTTTCAGTTAGGTAAAGTAAATCCAATGATAATTAGAGTTTGCCACACATTCAATTTGCCATCCAAATGAATGGAAAAAAGAGTAAAGCACTTTTTCTCCTAATATACTTTGCAAAATTCTGATATGTCGATTCAGATTCAAGTATTCTGCAAGAAATTATACGAGATACAGTCTCCTTAAGCTCTTCTCTTCTTCCATTCAATTGATATTTGCAACTTGCAATTTATAACACCACTTTATACAGATTAAAAAATATCCAAATTCAATCTATAGAAGTTCTGTTTACATTCAGAGATAGTCTATGTCCAAATGTTGAATAGGTTATGGCACACATGTTTTGTGCCAATGAGAAAGGCAGGCAAGATGCTGGGTTGCTTGGTTACATAGAACAGGTCATTCAGTGTTGATAACAATTCTTGATATTACAGATTTTATAACATACAGCAATATCTTGCTCACAAACTAATCAATGCAAAAATTATGCAAATATCTCATTGTGGAAAAACTGGTAGAAAAGGATTAAACACAAGAATTGAATTTCATGTTCATTGTACACAGAACCCTAAACCCTTCCATGTTCATTGTAGAAACTCATCATCGTTTTGATAGGTAAACAACAGTGAACCAATTGAAAAGATCCTTAAAAAATGTCATGTTCATGAAAATTACCCATTTTAGAACAGCATTGAGAACATTTTTTAACAACCAATGAGAACACAATCATAAATTCTGCAACCATTGAAGAATAAATGCTCACAACTTCAGTAGTACGTCATGGTAAAGGTTTAGGATGTCACCACAACTCGTAACTCTTATCTATGATCATCCCATTGTAGCACAAAATGATGGTTTTCCTAATCTATAAAACCTTGTGAAAGTGTAATCTATTAGAAAACCTTGTGCAAACTGGCACTGCAATAAAACTTGGGACACAGATGTTCACCTCCCATGAAGAAAAATACTACCTCACTGCATCAAACCAAAAAATTCAGCATTCAATAGACTACATTGCAATCAGTGCATGAATGTCCACAATCATTGTCTACAAAGGAATCACAGTACAGTGCCAGAGTTTAGCCCCCTCTGTTCTGTATCCACTTAACATCCCTGCCGCCCACCAGGATACTATAAGATGATTATCTGTAAATTATTGAAAGGCTTGCTTCTAACATCCACAAACCTCCACAAAAAATGCAAAATTTGAGCTCCCAACTAAGTTCAAACTTGAAGCTATGCTCATTAACACCCAGCACCCAAGGGCCATACCCCCTCCATTTCGTACATAGAAGATCACTAGAATGCACAGTTAACATCAAGCCTGTTCCAGTTCTCACCAATGAAGCTGGTTGCTAAATATCCTTAGTAATTTAAAAGTATTTAGAAACATCAACTCAATCACTGGTCTGCAGTCTACCAACAATACTTCTGGAAGTCAGAGGAGTATTTCCAGAGGAGCAGCACACATTGCCAGCAGCTTGCCAAAGCTCATAATGCTTGGAAGCTCTGCTCTCAAATTCATTATCAGTATTCTGCAAAGCATATTCTTAATATAGCATTCAGCTGCACCTGAAGTCATTTCCTCAGAGACAAGTACATGCAAGGCTGTAGTTTCTAATGATATACTGCTTATCAAGCAGCAATTCAATGGCATGGATCATAAAAGAGATCAGGAAGCTAGCCAGTCATGCTTCCAGTTCCTCAAGCCATCTTAAGAGGTTCAAGAGAAGATTGTCCCCAGCACCTTTAACCAATCTCCAAGACTGGATATATGAAGGTCATCATAGACAAATGACCAGAATTCATGTTTTCTCTTCAACCCTCAAGTTTTTGCTTCCCAATTAGAGGTGGTTCACTCCTTCTATGGCTGTGGCTTGTTGCAGCAGTCATTCCCCACCTGCTTAACAACACTTGTGTAACATCCTGCAAACTGCTTCAGGCTTCATTCAGGCCTTATCAGTTTGTGGGATTTATCTGAACCGAGAAATAGCCCAGTAAAGGCCCTTAAAACCCTTAAAACCAATAAAAGTATACAGTCTCAAGATGTGTGAAAAAAAACCCCATCACTCCCAGTGAGTAGCATATTGGCCTCAAAAAATGTGTACAAAATGCACAAGTGCAGTTCATGGGCTACAAAAACTTCTCTCTCCTGTCTATGTCAAAAGCTCAGGAGGAATAGCAGTCTCCAGAATTTCGTCCAGTCAAAAAATTCTCATCTACAGTGTTCTTGATTCTCTGAAGGCTGTTGGAAGAAACAGTGGAATCAATTTTCCAACTGTATTCCAATATCCCAATTCAAGAATTTTACAAGAAGAACATCTCATGAAAATGTAAAAGATCATCAGATCACTTGTTCAACAGAAGAACATGCTTTCTTTTTCTTTCATTTTGACAGCAGGAATGCTAGGCATTGGTTTCCCTGCACCGCCACTTCGGGAACTTCTCAGTGAAGCTGTATCAGAACCAGTCTCCATGTCAATAAGCTTCCGGAATCTTGAAGCAACAATGTGTGCATATGCTGCTGGTGCCGCTGCATTCAAACAAAAGCCAAATTTCAGTATCCTCTTTTAATTGTACAACATCAAGATGTTATCTGATGGAGAGTTTTCATTTTTGAAGTTGTATGCACTTACCTACAGCTACAGCAGTCGTGCAGCGTGCAAACCTGTATCATGAACTCCAAGTTTACACCACCAGGATCAGATAACTTGGTAAACCCACAAAAAACATCCAGATCAGCAGGAAAATCAGATAAAAGCAGATAAGCTACACAAGTTAGCTAATACTTCTTATTTCAAAAACATAAGATCTGCAAAGAAAAACAAAGTCTCAGGGCTGCTTACGCATAGCACAAGTGGTTTGTCAGCTGCTGAAGGTCATCAGGAGTGAATCTTTCGTTCTCATTATAGAGAACGTGGTAATGTGTTGGTCGAGTTGTCCCCTACATTAAGTATCAATTGGTTATGTTAAAAATTCATGTAACCAATAAAGAAAGTAAATTGCATCGTGAAAAAACAGCGTACTCCATGGTTAAGATACATACAATGAGGCCCGCATGGCTGCAGAGGAAGAAGTCATAATTTGTAGGATGGCACACATCCTTATCGATTATTGTACCTGGAGAAATTCTAGTAGTCAGGATTTTGGCATTTCTCATTGGAGGTCTGTTTTATAGTACTCTGGAAAGAGCTTTGACTTGGAACTTACCGGGAAGAACATTGCCATTCTTCATGCACGGTGAGTTTGGAACTGGAAAGAACCGAGTATTATGTCGCTTTTGAGCAACTATGAAGGTGATCTTTGGGTGGTAGCCACTCTCCAATGCCTCACATGCCTGCAGGATCAAAACAAGTTCACAGATAAGGACAGGACATCAAGGAAAATTTGACATGACAGTTCAAATATGACAAGTAAACAATCATCACTGGGAGCTATCTCAAGATTAAAATAAAACAAAACTTTGCTGCAATCACCTTGAGGAAAGCAGTCACCTCCAAGTCCAGACACTGATCAAACTGTGATTCACTGACCCCATCCCTGCACAAATATATAATTGCCAAAAACATTGATTAGAGAACCCCCCAACCCCCATGGTTCCATCACAGAGTTAATTTCCAAATAACTCAAAAGCAAAAAGGCCATCTCTCACAACTAGAACATTAGGCCAAACCTGTAGACAATGATCTGCTGGGGCTTTCGTTGAATTGGTGGTCCTGTGTATGACTTGTAGAAATCAACCAGAAGTTCTCTGCAATCCAATCGGCCATTATCAATCACGATCATAACCCATACTGATACTGTTTCTCAAATGTAAAATTAAGAGGAAAAGTAGTGACTCACTTAACCATTCCGCCTCGCTGCCCATCCACTTCCTCATAAAGCCCCTCAATCATCTCCATTTTAGAAGGCTGGGTCCTCACCCGAGCAGAGTACAGTCCTGAAACTTTTGGCCAATCCTTGGATGCTACCACCTTCAGTAACACAACAAAGTCAATAGAGTACATGCCAGATACAAAGGCAAACTAAGTACATGGATGTCCTAGGCACAGTAATCCAACTCCATACAACAGGAGTTGGCCATTGCACTCAGTTGAAAAGTCAGTGGTTAAAAGCTACCATGTATAGGATTATAACTGAACTGTGCACAACTCACAAATCTAGGAAAGACTTACAGCCGCAACTGATGGGGAATCCACGTCACCAGGCGATCCATGGGAGACATCCATTCCAAAGATCACTGTGGATGTCCCCAGAAACGTTGTCATCTCAGGGCCAAGAGGAGAGTTGTACCCACCGAGCTGCACGCATTATCTCATATCATGTTGTTATGACATCCCTAGAAATAACATGGTAGAGGGGATGAAAAAGTCAATGGCACACTTCAAATCAACCATTGATCTCAAATTGCCACAACAGAACAAAATACCTTGAGGTTGATTTTGAGGGCAAGATTTCCAAGATACTGGTCATTTAACTGTCGTGGCTTGACCATACACTGCGATGCAACTCCTACTACGACTTCACACATCTTCTTGAAAGGAACTGTTTCCACAGAGTCTCACATCAGGTTATAAATTCTTGTCTCACTACTACAGTTCACCTTCTCTTAACTCATGCACAACTCTGCAATTGTTAATTAAAGAGGCCTGGGAGTTTTAGAGAACAGGATAGAGATAGCATGAGAGTTACGAACCATAAATTTCACTATCCTTGTCAGGAAGTATGGCCAGAATGAACATGGGGCGGGAACGGCCCAGAAGTTTAAACATTTGTTTCACACGCTCTTCAGCTGGAAAATGCAGATTGTTCTGCGGCTCCTTCTCAACAGCTACAGGCTCTGACAGTCTCTGCACACAGCATTTGTCATGGGCATCAGCACAATAACAAACAAGACAACTGTGAAATCAGACCAACAAGCCTTGCATCTTTGGTAAGCAGAGATGCTGCAAATGGTTAAGACCTCTGTATACCACCCTTATTTGGTTGCAGATGAACTCTGTGGAAACAAAAAGCAATGATTTGACTGGCAGGTCTGTAGACACAGATGTACCATCCCACGTCTGTTGCAGGCCTGAACCAAACTTTGGGCAATGTTACCCCCATCATGGCAGCGGCCATCAAATACTGCCACAACCCAGTTGGGTATATTACACCCCTGCATCAATTGCTACACACACCACAATTCCATAGCCAGGTCAGATAGGAAGAGCTCTAACCCTTAATTAAGAGGTACAACAAGAACCTCTCAACCAAGAGATGGTGTACTAAAATCAGAAAAACTTCATATTTCAAAGTATAAAGCTTCTTATGGGAAAGGTTATGAAATGAAACCTTATTGTTGAAATTCCATTTTCCATCCCTAGGGTTCTCTTTTCTTCCCTCTCCAAACACTAGCTGCATTAGAAAATTGACAACCAGATCAGTTTTAGAGAAGAAATACAATTAAGTGCATCCAAAAAAGATGAGGAAACCCATAAGCTCTTTTGTCTACAAGCTACACTATCTACCAACATACCCAAAGAACAAGAACCAAAATGTTCAAAGTCTAGAGGGGTAGGGAATTAATGGGTATAGGTGGGGTCAGAGCATATGTACAGTTGGGGCATCCAGAATTCTTGCACTGACTTTCAACAACTGGGGATTGAAATTCAGACCAAATTCCCGAATGAGCTCATCAGAATCATATTTGTTCACCGCCATAGCCTGTCAAATTAGTCAAGTACATGTAAATGGCATTGCTTGTGAGGTACTTGCAGAAACAGATACATAAAAGCTATGTGGGTGTGGCAATACAGTCCAAAAGGTGAATCAGAATTACATCTTCACAAACATGTCTGCGGTCCTGTGGGGATTGCTTGCCAATGTCAATTTGCTTCTGTCGCTGCATGCGAGATAGTGCCTTGGTGTACCGTTGCCCCTCTATAATCTTGCAAAGCTGTAACACATGCAACTGTTGATTATTTCCAGGCCCCGTTATGTAGCAATAGCAGGCAATTAAAACCACAAGTACAATTCTAAAATTCAATAGGCAGTAATAGGAGAATGAACCATGCCTCTAACGGGATGTAAGTTGGCTTCTTCTTGCTACCAACATCAAGAGCAGGGGCATTGGGGTATTTCAAGCGATGCTTGTAAACCTCCCAGTAATAGTCTGCAACTGAAACCTCTTCAACCTCCCCAGGATTCTGCCTTGACTTCTTGGAAAAACTGCATTCTTGACAGAGTCAGTGTTACCAACATATTCACCTTTTTCTTATTCAGGCAGGTCAAGTAGCATGCCACCATCTCTGAACTTCAAAAATGGAACAATAAACATATCTATATTGTCAGAGAAAGTAAACATGAAACAGCGAAAGGATTTAATGTTCACGTGAGATCTTTGCATGCACGAGGGCTAAAGCCTGTGATAGTATGTGTGCGGGAGACTCTCATGTGAATGGTCTCCACCTTCACCTTCTTCAGCAGACTTTTGGCCTGCAATTTGACATGATCAGTACAATCTGGTTAGTCCAAACACCTGACAAAGGCATATCACAAGGAAACTAAAAGAAATTGACTAAAATTGCTTAGCGTGACAAGCAGGCATGTGCACTGAGAGAACACATATATCCATACGGGTTTATCTTATGAAATGCAACAGGTAGAAATACCTTGTTCCAGCCTCTCTCATCCATCCTTTCAAGACCACCCCGCAAGTTCAGCTTCTCCATGAGAAACTCCTCTACCATGATGGGCTTGATCACAGTTGTCATTGTAGTATCTGCCTCCACACATTACATAACATCTCTTTACAACAAACAACTGACTTTAATGCAACAAAGCACCTGCACTGCACAAAAAAAGCACTGCATTTTACTGCCAACCCAGTACTGGCTTTGCAGTGATGTACCAAGGTTGAGGGTAAGGCCAGCCTTTGTCATCCTTATGCTCGAATGAAAGCCCCGCCACGCTTCCACTCCTTCTCCAAGGTTCCCAAGCTGGCCAAGTGACGGGTGAAAGAAGTTATCCCTCACTAGAAGATAACCCCTGACACCACCAGAATATAACACATCAGACTACCAGTAATTCTAGTATTTGACAACTTGGTAACACACCAATCAGGCACACTAACAGCCCAAACTTACACTCTGCTCACAGTAGTTACCAAAGGGCACATAAACAAGCTCCAATTCAGTCCAAAGGGACTGTATCAAAGGAAAAATGGACCTTACTTCGAGGATGCACTTTCCCGGAGGACTATGTCAAGCACTCGAAGTGCATCTTGTGCTCTGTCGACCTGAGCACCAGGAAGTCCTCTCAGAACATCATCAATAGCCCTCATGTTCACCTTTGCTGCAAAATCTATGCGCACCATAAAATCTCGTGCCCGCCCAGTAGTTCTGCGTTTCTTCTGCAATGCACCCTGATCCTCTGGACTACCTGCACAGGAATAAACAATAAATTGGATGAAATCAAGCAAAAGTTTGCAATACATCACATCAGCAAGCCTTTCCAAGAGTCATGCTTTCACATAATGAAAGCCATCTGAGCATTGCAAACCTGGAAATTTCTAAAAGACAGAACAACAACAGTAAGCTTTCCAGCATGCCAACAAAGAACGAAGGTAAGACCCCAAAACAAAGACTTTTCATCATACCTGGTGGAGGACTAACAGCATGTGGACTACCCTCTTGTGGGCTGTCTCCAGGCCGTCTTCCCTGTTCTCCAGGTCTTCAGCCAAGAAAAGCGATCTCGATTAAGCTTCTTAAAGATCCTGATGCTCACATGTATGTATTCCTGGTAGAACTGCTTTTTCCATAGGCTTCTCATGAAATAGTATGAGTAGCCAATCAAATGAAGAGCATCTGACTGCCATAATGGTTGCATATAGTAAAGAATAGTGTACTACAGAGATTCACATCTTGCAGTTAAACATTGCAGAATCAATTCAGGACCTTCAACAGCTCAATCACACAGACCAGAGGTAAAACCCGAATATGAAGACTACCCATTAGACATGATGGTACATTTCGAAGCCCACACAGAGCACAGGTAAAACCGCAAAACAAGGACTACCTATTAGGCATGATAGCACATTTGGAAGCCCCCCGCAAAGAACGAAGGTAAAACCCCAAAACATAGACTACCCGTTAGGCACTCCTGACACATTTCAAAGTACCCTTAAACCTTCTTGATTGATCAGAACAAAACCAAGTGGAACATTTCTCCAACACTGATTATGATCATCAAAATCTGTCTAAAAGAAGATAGTTTTGCACACCTACAGGATCTTGTCCTCACATAAAAGATGCACATCTTGCAAAACTTTACAGCAAATATTAGACAAAATAATCTGAAGGACTCAAGGAAACTTTTATTTCCAAGAGAGTTATGAGGAGAGACGCACTTGAAAGAAGGTCCTCTTTCATCGTCAAGAAAGACAGGATACTCCTGCTGGTTGAAATTCAGCGGCCCGCTGGTGAACAGGCTCTTCTCGCCGTCGTAAGCCCCTCGCTTCCCTTTGAATTCCGCGGCGCCGTAAGTGGCTCGGAGCTTGTTCATGACCTCACGGCTCACCTTCTTCGGCACTTCAGGAGTGATCGTCACCTGTAAACAAGCGAACAAGCAAGCAGCCAACATTGAGATGGAGAGAGAACCTTCCTAAACCTTTGTGGGACAAGAGGCAATTGCAAGAAAAAGTCACAGACAGAAAGACAGACAGACAGAGTTCACAATTTCGACATGCAATTATGCAATAGAGAATTTCATCTCATTTGAGAACAGATTATCGATCGGCTGCAAAAGCTTCCGCAATCACATTACATTGTAATGGTATACATCAGTCACGTTGGTTAGTTTGACAGCGAAGTGATTGCACAAGAGCTGCGCGGGACGCCCCACTCGGCCATAGCCTGCTCTGGCCGCCTGCAGCACTACTTTTTTCTTCTCTGCAGGTGGTCCCGAACTCCCTTTCCCCTGCGCGCTGCTGCGACGTGGACCCTCTCCTCCTCCCGCCGACGCTCCTCCTCCTGCGCTAGAGCCTGAGCTCTGTCCACCTTCTGATCGACCAGCTGGCGCTACATAACCGGGTGCTCTCACAGGCTCTACTTTAGAACCTTCCAATGGCGGAGGCGGGGGGAGCGTCTCTGTGACCTCCGGAGAATCCAGATCCTTCACCTCCATCTAGGGCAGCGCAAAAGCCTCAGTTTAAAGTTTGCACAATGTAGCTTCTCTACAGGAACAAAATTGCTTCAGCAAGCTCCGAAATTCACACACCCAATTCGCGTTATCGGTTGCTTTGCTCGTGAACCGGGAAACAAGCAAACAAGAAATGTAGACGAAGAATCAGCTTCTCGCCCAAAAGCAAAAAAACCAAAAGAAAGACTACAATGTCACGACAACTGAACACTTGTACAGAAAGAGGCAGATCTTAGCAGAATTTTTTTTCAAAAGCACAAACCGCTGCCGAAAAAGGAAATCCACAAGAAGAAACTCCAAAACCCAAAGTCACAGATATCTAAACAACGGGAACATCCACTCACATTGACCAAACAACAACACAACAACAGCAGCAGTAGCCATTGAGAGAACAAGATCACACCCACAAAAACAACAACAAAGACCAAAATGCAGAACACGACACAATGAGAGATTAAAACAGAGTACTACAGTTGTCTCGAGAAACAGAAAGACACAAATCAAAAGCAGAGAGAAATTCCAGGTATAAACAAAGCACAACGACAGAGAGGAAGGGTTTTAGAGGCCAACATTTCTTTCACAACAAAAGCAAGGCACGA
>Ga0209208_10006802_pt1 | contig 15724 bp, 21 predicted proteins | sample S1TSphfallax_3_FD_187694 | JGI IMG/M metagenome (GOLD analysis project Ga0209208, IMG submission 187694) | Host-associated microbial communities from peat moss isolated from Minnesota, USA - S1T2_Fd - Sphagnum fallax MG (SPAdes) (version 2) | ecosystem: Host-associated > Plants > Peat moss >...
ACAAAGGGGGGTTTGAAAAAAAAGCAGCTGGAGAGAGAACTTGGGAGTAGAAATCCTCCTTGGCACAGCTGCAGCTGCAGCACCAGCTTTCTACAGGCACCACTCCCGTCACTCAAGAATGGGAAGAAGAAGAAGAAGCAGCAGAGGCGAAAACCAGACGAGAACTTCTTCTAGTTTGACATCATGGGAAGTTGGGATTTTTTCCTTGGAATGGTATCCCGCGCCGAGCTTGCTTGATAGACAACACCCTGAGAGCTTTTCTGAAACAGGGCTTGTCCCGCTCACAAGTACTGCTCCTGGTGGAGGAAAAAAAAGGAACACGCGGGAAGGGTTACAACTAGCGCTTCACTTTCTTCTTCTTCTTCTTGTTCTTCCCAAGAGCTTCTAAGAAGTGGTGTAGTCGTCCTCCTCCTCCTCGATGAGACGTTGCAAACCCATCACCAATACAAACAACAGGAAGATGACACAAAACCCCGAAATGAAGCACACTACATAACTCTTATTGTGAGGATCGCAGTAGTACGTCCAGCAGCTACATGATCATGATTCCCATGAGATACAAAAACCAAAACTGAAACCCTCAGGGGCCAAAAAACAAAAAACAAACAAGAAAAAAAAAAAAAAAAACCAGTACCAAAACCAAAGCAAAAGACCACCCAATGCAGAGTTGCGATATCGAATCAAATGCAATTGATCGAGAGGATAGGAGGCCACGATGTAGCTGCTGCAAGTGTTGTCCTAGCTTGCCCCAGCTGTATCGGTATAGCCAATGTGCGGGCGCACGTACAAGGGATGATGATGCTGAGAAGTGCAGCGCGTTTGCGATACAGGTACAACCGACGGCGATCCTTCTTCTCTTCTTGTTGTTTTCTTGTGTTTTTTTTCTCTTTTTTCTTTCCTTCTTTTTTCTTCTTGTTGTGCTGCTGCTGCTTCTGTACCGCCCCCGAAATTCAACGCGGCTGCTAACAGCCTACACCAGGCGATGACTGGGAGACGAGGGGGGAGTGCCTGGCGACGACTGCGAGAGGAGGAGCGCCGAAGTGGGGACGAGGAGCAGGAGCGGCGGTGCTGCGACGACGACGAATCCGGGCGCCCGGGCAGGAAAGTCTGCGAAAAGAATCTACGGAGTATGTACGCGGAAGTTTGTACATACCATTCTCATACGCTACAGCTACGTTTTCCTTCTCGTCGGTAAGAATGCGTTGGGGGAGATTTTATCGTTGAAGATTTTTTCATCTTTGTTTTACCTATTTGAGGGACTTTTACCAACTTGTTAGGGTAATTAATTGGTCATTTTCCAGGGATAGGAAGCAGTTTTTTTCATCATTTTTCTCATTTTTCTTCAAAAGGGATAATCAGCCATCACAGGATTTAGCCAAATCCGATTACAAGACAAATTTGAGAAGTAAAAAAATCTAGGAATATTATTATTACATGTTAAAAAATCTAGGAGCCTTATTACATGTTGGTAAACCACTAAAACTATTGACTAGATATGGCGATTTCAAAAGCTAGAAAAATTGCCCAAATCCTCCAAAAATCTTGACGATTTCAATAACTTTCTTCCTTGAAATGTGACAATTTTTTTTGCAAATTTTCCAAAAAGTTCCCTTGACCATGTTGCCTGAGATTTATCATTTAAACAAAAAAAAAGAAGCAAAATGGCCTATTTTCGCCACCCAAAAAACCTTTAGGAAAGCATTACCTATTTATGGACTAGGTACCATGTGAGAGGATGTGGTTTACCGCAGCCTTGAGTGAACCAGCACTCATATTGATACCATGGTAAAAATCCCTAAATCCATTTAAATTATTTCCAAACATTTCAAATATCCCATGCTTAGACTAAATCAGGCTCTACCAGTTAGAATCTAACCCTTTTTGGGCTTAATATGGCCACTACGAGGCCTCACTCAAACAAGTGAAGGTTCCCGAATGTGGGTGCTGGTTCATCCTGACACTTGAGTGAGGCCTCTTAGTGGGTCAAATATTATTATTTTTTTTATTTTTTTTATTAGTGGCTATATTTAACCCAATAAAAGTTAAATTTAGACTCACTTGGGACAAAAAAATATTGATACTGTTTGTTCATAAACAACCCAAAATATTGGGGGCTTTGTAACCCTCGGTAAAGAAGTGTAGGTGCTAACTTGCCCTAGAAGCCATGGCCACGGGCGTCTTGAATATGTGAAAGCAAGTGGCTTGAAATGTGCTATAGAACAGAGACCTAGTAGGACCCATCCCACCTCGGAATGTGGCAAGACTGGGTACAGCAAGCTGTTGCTTGTTCAGTTAGTTAGGTGGGCATGCCTGGAATACATGAGATAGGAATCTCAAGCAAGTGGGTTTGAATTTACTATTGGAACGGACGTAGTAGGACCCATATTCCACCAAGGAATGTGGCCAGTCTGGTATGTTCTACCACGTCAATGTTCCATTAGGTGGTAACCAGTTCTACTAGAGGCCATTTTCCAGAACGTAACTGGGTGGTTTTCCCCACTTTTTTGTGAATCACATCTCGAGCATGTTCTACAAATTCTTATCCTTGCACTCGACTCTAATCACCTGACGCCAGGCCTGCATTATCCAGAATGGCCTGTTTCTGGGCCCTTATCCTATACACCTACCAGTCGAGGGTTTTGTGGTAGCAAGGCTGTATTATCTAAGGTAAGAAGACATCTAGGCAAAGTGGCTCCAATTAAGTTATTAAGTTATTAAGAGTTCTCCGTAAAGTCACCCTGCCTTCACCCTCTCTTTGGACGTACTTTCACCCCCTACATACCTTCTTTCAGTGGCATCTGCAAAGTAATGAAATTTTACTAAATCTCAGTATGAAACACTGAAACTCAGCATTTAATGCCAAAGGTTCGAGAGGTACTCTACCTGTACAGGTAGGAGCAGTGAAAATATATGTAGCCGCAGTGGAGGCGCTCATGCAAAAGGAAAGACAGGATAAAACTCAGTATACCACCAAAATTGGTGGAAAAACTAGTTTGGGTCTCATTTATTTGGTTTTGTAAAAATTTCATTTCCACTTACTTGTTTGATACCAGTATCCATACCAGTCTCTGACTGCTTATACCTTGTGTGCCATTATCACTCATCCCCCACACAACTTGTGAATGGCCCCACTTGCACAGGGTAAACTGGCATCTTGCCTTGCATGAAAAAGTGTGCTCAAGAATGAAAAAGTGAAAAAATTGTAGTGAAAATTAATGGAATAAAAATGCACTAGAATAATGCATATCTCTATGTTTTAATTCCATTTTTCCTTTATTTCTGCTTTTATGTTTCATTTCTTGTTTATATATTTTTAATTTTTAATTTTTTACAAAAAAAATTTATCAACAAGGAATGAACGGTTCTACTAAGATTGTGCTCAAAGCCAAATAGACCAAAACAAGAGCAAAGGAGAGTGGAAAAGGAAAAGAAAAAAGAAACTCCTGAAGATGCGCAAGACAAGGAAAGAAAAACAAAGGAGAAAGTACAGAAAGATGAACTCAAAAGAGAGTTCAAGCCAACTAAAAGAAAGTGAAACAAAAATGCAGATGAATAAGCCATGCTGAAAGGGAACAAAGAAGAGAGAAAAAGAAGAAGAAAGGATGGCATATATGGTCCCCAAATGGGATTTACCAATATATTTTGAAATCCGCTTTTAGATTGTGTATGCATGTTAACCGGCCTTTTTTTCCTGGCAAAATTCCACCAAAAAGTGAAGTAAAAAAATTTCAAAATAAAAAAAATGAAATGATTTTCTAGGGTTTAGTGAGGGAAATAATAATACAATTTGTCAGATTTCTATATTTAGTTTTCAGTGTGTAGCCATAAATATAGAAGGTTGATTAAAGATTTTTACTTCATATTTGGGTTACAGCCATATTTGGCGAAATCTTCCTGAGGTTGATCACCAAAAAAATTTACATCTTGATATGGATCATTGCCACTTAGCCTACATAATAATTTTTGAAACGTTGATGGGAACTTGATATTTTCATTCATAAATCCATCATCCCCTCTTCTTGTCTTTTCAATTCTACATATTCAATATTTTTTATTCGTTTCCATTTAAATTTTTTTAACATATTTTTATGTTATTTCTTCAACACATTAATTTTGAACTATCAATTAATGTGGGGTAAAGCCCAAGGTGGAAGGCCCTATGAGGTGAATCCAAGCATGGGCCCCATTCTAGTAAACATTGCCCCCAAGGGCATTACACAATGTAAAAACTGCCATTGTTTTTTTTTTTTTTTTCCCCATGATACCAGGTACCTAGGTACCCATTAGATACATGTAGGGTATTGTGGGGGAAAAAAAGAGTAAAAACAACATTAGGTATTTTGAAAAATGTAATGCCAAACTTCATGAGCATTGTGCTTTTTGAAAAGCCTATTGAAAGGCTACCTACAACTACACACAAAAATTGTGCATGTTTTTATGTGTAAATATTGAACTCTAGATTTCCCCTCATAAATCCCAATAAGTATTTTCTCTCTTTGCATCTCCTCTTGCTACCCTTTATTAGTCTTCCTTAAATTCATAAACCAAGGATGGAAGATTCTCCCTTGAAATAGGGGGTAGGTCCCTCTCACCCCCACAAATTCATACACGAGGGTGGAAGATTCCCCCTTGAAACAAGAGGTGGACCCTCCCAACCCCCATGGCATCCAATCACACCTCAAATTAGAGGGGGATGGAATTAAATAAGCTAACATCATTTACTATTTACCTGGATGACAAGAATTATCTTTTTCAATTTTTTTGATATTGTGCCATTGGCTAGCATCCCAAGAAAGATTTAACATTAAATGGCAATAGGAAAAGTAGGATAGTAAAAAAACAAATTTGTTAATTATGTTATTGTTTGATGACTTGCAAGAGCAGGCCTTCTAAATCTAGCAAACCCAATCCAAAATCTCCCTAGCTTCTTTTTTTTTTGACTATTTTTCCAAAAAAAAATTCTATAAAAAAAGCCCTTTATAATGGCGACAAATCCAAAAAGAAATTCATATTTTGGCGAAATTTTGCACCCCAAAAAAAAGGTTGTTGGGTGCCCTAAAAAAGTTGGCTGTCTTTCATTCCAAAACAAATTTTGGTGAAATTTTGAATTTGACTCAAATCCATGGGTGCCCTACATCCATGGCCAACTTTTAGGCCAAGGATTTTAGGGCACCCATGGGATTTTGAAAAAAATTGACAAAATCATCTTCAAGAAAACCCACTCATGGAAGGCTTTCCAAAAATAACAAGAGCTTGCCCCCATTTTTCCCTTTAAAAAATTTAGTTTTGAGTTTCATTGAATTTTCAACAACAATTTTTTTCAATATTCAATAACTCTTACACCATAAGTCGAAAGGTTGCACCCTTACTCCTTGAGGACTTTCCAAGGTACCAGGAGTGTGGTGGGAGGCAATGTGATTTGGAAGATCTCAACGTGACAAGCAAACTACCTTCCTTATATAGGTTGTATTGACTTTTGAACCATTGAATCAAAATGAATTTTTAATTTATTGGCCCATGATTATTTGACCCAAATTACCACACAAGCATGAAGCATTCACACTTAGTGTAGTATTGAATTTTTTTGGCAATCAATGAAAAAAATTGTGCCAATATTCAATATGATGAGAGACTTGGAAGTATAACATTTAATGTAATGTATTTAACAATTACATATCCAATTATTCATATGCTTGTATATATATTATTGAATGCCATACATATCAATTCTTAATCTTCCAACCATTTGCACAATAAAGTCCTATGACAAGGGCATTCTAAAAATAAGGGGCCTAGGACAAGAGGTAGCCTAGGCAAGTCCAGCCTCACATATTGGGAATGTCCCCCGCCCCACCTCCCCCCAACTACCCAACTAAGGGCTCTACTTGTAACCCACAACTAGTCAATTCCACATGGACAAAAAGAATAATTGTTAATTTTTTTATTTCATAAATTTATTTTATTATTTTTTCATGATCTACTATGGTATTGTCATAGTAGGAGTGAAAATATTCAGATTTTAGCCTGGGATAATTATGATGGTTTTCAACACCTCAGCTCCACATTTTCATTAAAAAATCATTTCACTCCTCTTGTTATGATGCATGTGCACATTCTCTTTGGAAGGTAGGGGAACACTTTCCAGCTATGGTTGCACCTTCCTCATGGCCAACTTTTGTGTCCATTGACATGTCTTCCTTGTAAATCCTTCCTACTTTCTTTCTGTGGATATCATATGTGACATTCAAAATGAAATATCGATGAAAGACTTACCAACAATTATATTGATATCAATATTCGTATTATATACAACGTGGTATAACACTAAACACTCCTCTACTCAGACCAATGCATCCATACATATAAGAATTTGATACAAAATAATATCCAACAAAATATCAGTTTCTTTCGTAGTATCCTATATACTACCCAATGAATTTTTTTTTGGCAAAGTTTTGTTATTTTGTGAAAATATTTGAGAATTACTTGGAAAAGCAATTTTTCCAGCAAAATTTCCACTTATGTTTGTAAAAAGAATAAATAGTATGTAGATTGGTATAATATACATGATACCAAATCACACTAGTTTTTAATTCCCAAATGCTGGATGTTGGATTAGGTCCCTATAGATAGCGAGCATTTTACTTCCATATCTTGTTACAGCCAAATTTGGATAAATCTTTTATGCATAATATCCATTTTGGCTACATCACAAATTTGACAAATATAAATTAAATTGTATGACATTGCAAAGTCATTCCAACATTACATACATTGAACCTAAGTGATTTGGAGTTTAACACATAATCAAGTCATGGTAAAAGTTACCTAAGTTAGGTCTATCACCCACCTTGCTATTAATTGCAGTGGGTAACTAAGTTAATGAGTTATTGAAATAGCATGTGAATAATTTGGTGATACATTTAGCATGGTTATTGCAAGAGCATTGTCTTCATTGCAGTGGTTAGGAAGCAATCACCTTTAAAAGCATGTAGTAAACCCTATGAACAACCTATAGGATGAATGACATTCAATTGCACATAATTAGCCAATTAAGAGTTTTTCATTTATTTTCATTTACTTAAAACATGACTAGTTAACAAAAGATAGTTGACAAAATCAATGTAATTAATCCTATTTTTCCCGGTGCACCCCCTAGAAGCTCTCAAACCTACAACTATTGTATTACATGTTATTGATTTTAAGAGTTTCTTTAACATGTTCAGCCATGGTAAATATTGCAATTTTTTAATTGTATACAAATTGAAAACATAAAAAATCAAAGGTCTTAAGATTTATAATTACTAAGGTCATGCCACACCTAGTGAAACAAATCATTGTTTAGTGCAACATAAGTTGCAAAAACTAAGCCACAAGTCCACACATGAGTTTAGTGTTAAGCATCACACCTCCAATGGTAGAGGAATGGAGAGGAACTTTAGGGATTATGTTACTTCACCACTCATTTCTAACTTGTCATTTCATTTTTTCAAATTTTCTATACAAGGTTTGGTGGTAGCTTAAATACATGCTAAAAATGAGGTGATAATCTCAATTAAACTAACATTAACCTATTGACCTTGACACGTGTCATCTTAACTTTCTACCATCCCTATTGTTACTTCAAAGCCCCTATCTTCAAATGTTGTTTTCCTTGCAATCCCCACTTTGATTTTACCTTTGCTTTTCCACACAAGTTCATAAAACCTTTTGAACCTACACCTGAACCTTACCACTACAATGGATTTAGTGATTCATGAACATTTTTTTGTGATGTGCTAGCAATGTAATACTTATCGTGATTCAAAGTTAGTTATTAAAGGGTATTGTTTCTTAGTTGACAAAATGGAAGGCACAATGGAGGGCTTTGGCAATGTTTTAGCAAATGGCGTAAATTCAATTTTCAATACTAGGGAGTTTTAATTTATCATCCATGTACATTCATTGTGTTTATGTTAATACTCGTTTACTTTCAATTTTTTACTTACACATTTTGATGCCACTTGACAACCTAATTGCAACAAAAAAAGGTTGAATTAAAGAACATGTTTTCATTATCCAACTTCATGACAATCTAAATTCACTTTGCTTATGCCAAGACTTGTTTGCTTACACTTTTTTGCTTATACATTTCAATGCCATATCAAATTTATTATATTCAAATAATGTTGAATTTTAACATTTCTTCGTTATCCAAGCTTATGACAATCTTGTGTCACTTTATTCACATGTCAATACTTGTCTATTTGCAATTGCTTATTTGCAAATCTTGATACCATAACAAGCTAATTAGAATAAAAGAAGATTGAATTTTAACAATTTTGTGTTATCCAAATTCATGACAATTTTGAATCCATGGTCAATTTGAAGGTTAAGACTTTAGTAGAAAGAAAACTTCCACATGTGGTGAGAGTTGTTTATGTAAGTAGAAGAAGAGGTCAAGTATATACAAGTAGAGGTAAAACACCAATTGATCATTCCTTAAACTTGTAGGACATGACGGATTTGGTTTATAAAATGAACAACCCAATTGGGATCACCAAAAGATTTTAACTTTGATTGATGCTAAGAAGATATTGAAGTTCTTAATGGGAATAATGTTGATCCTTGTGTTCATATGAATTCAATAGTCATCAAGTAACCCAAATTCGTGATGGAAGTAAGTGACATAAGCCTTTTTCCTTTCCTTTGAAATGGACCATCATGTAAAGACAAATGGTATGTCATCTTTGGTGATTTCAAGAAAAAACTTCAATTACAAAACAAGCACAAGGATTACAAATTATTATCAACCCAACAAAAGAAAATTGCACATGTTGAATATTCCTTGTAATTTTAATAAGCAAATTTATGATATGATTGATTAATTTATGGGTGCAAAGCTAGTTGTCAACCCATTACGTGTTCAATATTTAATGGAAGTTAAAACAATGTTTACATTCCCATTAAGTTACCTCAAGAAAATGAAAATATTGTAATGATGAAACACCAACCTTCACATTTCAATAATGCCACAAAGGATAAAAAGGAACTCATGAAAAAGGTTTTTAAAAAACAATTTTGCACAATAATCAACCAATCAAATAAACTCAAGTACTCAATATATTTTTACCTACAAGTAACATTATAAGGTAATTTAGTATGAGATCACTATAATTGACAAGATCAAAGGTAACAAGTAACAACTACACCTCTTATCAAATACACAATTTGAATAAAAACTAAACAAGGAATTGAAAAGCAATAAAATGAATTTTGATTAAGCAAGTTTTCAAAATAAGAAGGAATGATTACAATTTGAAATTGACAATAATGAAAAGAAAAGGTTTGAATACATTTTAATATAATACCTCATAGGAAAATGCATAAATACCTCATATGGGCCCACAATAATGCAATAGCTTTTGCAAAGGTTAATAATGAAACCTAAGTGTCTTTTTCTTTTGAACCATGTTAAAAAGACACAATAAATTAATAGGTATCCCCTAGGGCCTTTAACTTTTATGAATAACCAAATACATGTCTTTTAGAAGTTGTAAAAAACTTCTAAAAGATTTCCAAATATCACATATATGTTTACGTTTTTACATATGTCTTTGTATGTCCCTTACACCTCCTTACAAGTTGATTGTGCACCAATTGTTCTTCCACCTTTTATTTATAACTTCCAAATAAGATTATATAAGAATGAACCCATGGATAACACTTATAATGATTTTGTAAAAAAATTGCCCACATTGTCTCTTGTGGCCAAAAACACATATAGTAAAAATATAAGGATTAAAAGGATTTCTTCGCAAGCAAAGAATAACATGGTTGAAATAGTTGAAAAAGGAAACAAGTAGATTGCACAATCCATTGAATCAATCTTCAAAAAAAATTTAACATGGGTGTTGAAATTGAGTAACATTGACAAGTAATCCAACATTTTTGCACTAATTGGTCATGAAATCATCTTCATAAATATAATGTTCATTGTTCATATGAAATCTCCTATGACTAAAACAATAGTTGATCACCTTTTAATAAAAAATTCATAACTACATGTTAGTAATGTTGCACCATGCATTATTTTAAACAAAGTACAAGCAATGCAAACTTCAATTGTAAATGACAATACGTGTATTATGTGTCTTGTTTCTCCATGCAAAACCTTTGAAACTAACTGGCAATATTAAACAAGGTGCAATTTGATGGGTGTGATCATAGTCAAACAAACCAAAAACCATGCCAAACAATTGAAAATCTATCAATTTTTTCAAACATATGTACGTAATGTGCTAAATGATTTAAATGACTCATGTTGAAGAATTTTTTATAAATCATTTAATTTAATAAATTGACTTTTGATTTTAGTAAATGACTTTTAAGCTTTAACACCAAAAAATCAATTTTATAAAATATTAGGCTAAGACCTTTTAATAAAAAAAATTTGATGGGATTTTTTTTTAAATGATGATAACCTACCATCCACATATGAAAAACACTCATAATTAAAAAATTGTGGTACTTGAGATTTTTTTTAATTCAAAATATAATTTCAAAATGTTCAAATTTCAAAAAGCATCTGCTAAATTTAAATGGGTCATAATGTGCATGACATATCAACAAAGTTATTTTTTATGATACAAAAAATTAAAGTTTAAAGTAATTATCATATTTTAACATGATTTGAAATTATGATCATTTTTTAAGACGAAACATAAAATCTGGCATAATTTACACACCTTTAGAAAATTCATATTTATTTTTAAAAGGTTAGCACAAATAATGTAATTTATTGGGAGAATTATAAATATTTTTAAGAACATGTTGAAAAAAAATCCTTTCTATGAAAAAATCAAAATGTTCAAAAAGGGTACATTTGTGATTGAATCCTTTGTCACCATTAGTTCATTTGATTATGATTGCACCTTGATAGTCGAAAATTTCGTTACCATTGTTCATCACCAAATTAGTTACAACAAAGATTGAAAAGCATGTTGTGTTTTGTGCCTTTATCCAAAAACATAAATAATAAAATTGTTGAAAATTCACTAATCATCAATGAAATAAAACACCCAAAAAGGGGGAGAAAAAACTACAAAATGGATGGACTTGGTACAAGATGGATGGACTTGTGTTTATGCAAAAAGAAAAAACCACCAACAAAGGTGAACAACAAGGGGAACATCAACAAATCAAATATTCAAAACACCCCAATTATAAATAACATATAAGATAAGGAGATGGGAAAAACAGCTAAAATAACATTTAGCCTAGAAGAACCTCACCTATAGTAATAACACACCTTGAAATAGAAGCTTCCCATGTTCATTATGACGCCACCACACCTTCTACTTATAAAATGAACACAAAATTAAAAGAGGAAGGCCTCTAGAACATTTTGCACCATGTGCCCTATTGACACATTAATGAAAAAAACCATTGGCTTGTTAATGTGAACACCCAAACACCTTCATGGCTAGAGGGAGAAACTGATCCACTAAGTATCGGTCATAATAAAGGCCATCCTACAAATGGGAGTTATTGGTGCAAATGACCAAAATTATTAAAGACCATAAAGAACTAGCAAAAAAAGTCACAATTTTTTTAAACATTCACAAATGTTACCAGAAATCAAATCCTACACAACTTGCATTTCTTTAAGATACCTTATACGTTGCAAATGGATATTGTCCCTTTTTTGTTGAAAATCCTTGGTTGAAGCACATGGTTTTAAAACAATGTGGGCATATTACATTTCCTTTTCAACACCAATTGGTGAATGAAATGCTCCCAAGTGTTGTAAGCAAAACAAGGGAGAAATACATGTCATTCCTTCTCTTGTTTCACGTGTTATTTGTACAACCTCATTTGATTTTTAGATATCCCATGTTAGGCATGACATTTTTGGCATGGTGGTTAGTTTCATCGATGATGTGTGGGAGCCCATTCATGTTGATATGGGTATTTTTGAAGTGCACAACACTGTCAATGCAAACATGGTAGTTCATGTTAAAGTGTTGTTAAATTCATTTGGTTTGTTTAATAAGGTTATTGCATATGTGAAATATGAAAAGTCAAACTAACTACTTGAATTTCTACTTTGACATTTGTGGTATCTTGCTCTCTATTTTAATTGCCATGACCATTTGTTGGTTCTTATTTTGGTCATTCCATGCCAAAAGTTATACAACATGATATATTGATGATGTGAAGGTGTGTTCTATATTTATAGAAGTAAGTTTGAAGGGTGTGCAAACATCATTACATATATTGATTATAACATGGATAATTTTTTTTGGGAAGGGTTGATAAGAGTGGAAGGATTCTTGCATTATTGTTGGGGTGCTACTTAAAATTTTAAGAACTTTTGTCAAAACAAGGTTTGCATCATGTATTCTCTTATTCCAAGAGACTTTAAAGTCTCAAAATACAATTTATATTTGTTACGAGTGACAACATGTATTGCACCTGTAATTATAATTTTAGTTGGTCAAATTTGCTTGTTGTTCAAACCATTTGTGATACTTTGTTGCTAGTGGCGAAATAATGTGTTTTGAACTAAAGCCAAAGCTTTTGGTTGTTTTCAAATGTGTTAGTTTCCACTTTCACCTTGTGCACTATTGTGAAAATTGAAGTGGGTAGAATTCACGCTTTGGATTAACCTTATATGTGGGATGATTTTGATTCAAAATTACAAGAATTTAAGTTGAAGATGATGTCACCAATTCTCAATGTATTTGGGCCATTTTTAACATTTTTGAAAATTTTCATTTAAACTAGAACACATAAATGTTGGCCATAATGTTTGACCTTTGGTTAAAAAACATGAAAGTTATTGAAGATTACATGGGAAGTTTTATTGTTAGTGAAATTATTGCAGAATATAATACAAAAATGGTTTATCCATTTTTGTTTCAAGTTTATTTCTATTTAAACATTGTTTCAAAGGCACATTGAAACAACAATTGATGATATTTTCTCTTTGAGTAGATTGTGTTAAATGATGATGCGATCAAATTTATTCTAAGGAATGAATTGTAGTTGTTTTGTTGATTATGTGTGCAACAATTTGAAATTGAGGGCCCCTTGGCTTGGTGGGGACATCATGCATTTCAATTTTCACATGTGGCTCTTTTGGCTCATTAAATGTTTGGGATTGTGGGTTCACACATTGAGATTGAATGCATTTTCAGTGTTGTTGGAGTCATCACTACTTTTCAATATTATAAACTAGGGATTAATAATTTGGATTACCTTATTTTGGTTATAAAAAATTGGCCTAATGATGCATATTGGATGTGTTGTAAATAAACCTTGAAACATCCATAGTTTTTTGTCAAGTGAAGTTATTCTAATTCAAAAACACAAAAAAATGATCAAGGAAAAAAGACTATTTGAAGAGGATTATGATGAGATATAAGAGCTAGCAATTGTTAACATAGAGTTGTAATGTAGTCGATAGTTAGTGTAGGTTATGCCCTTTTCCAATGATAAAAAAAATAGACCTTGTGTGGTCCAATTAGGGTTGAATTATGTTTGTTCTTTGTTGTTGTTGGTCATTTTGTCACATTTAATTTGTTGTTGTTAATCATTCTATCACATTGTGTTTGTTGTAATTTTGTTGTTAGTTAATGGTGGTGTTGTAGTATGGGGTTTGTGATTCTATCATGTTGATGGTTAATTTTATGTTGACAATTGTTGGTTAATCAATAAAATTTGTATTTTAGATTTTATGTTTCTTATAATTGTATTGTTGGCCAATGATGTCGCAATATAGGTTTTTTTTGTGGATTGAAATTGTCATGTGTTATGTCAACTATCTTTTTTTGAAATGTTTATAATTCTATCGTATGCTTGAATTAGTAAATATGTTTGTTGCATTTTTTGATTTGAAGTTTTTGAGTGAGTAATATTGGTGATTTTGTTTGAAGTTTGATGCTAGTCAATCATATCATTTGCTTTTAGTTCTTGGTGTATCATGTGGGGTTAAAGTTGTAAGTTTGTCATGCCCAAATGCCAATGTTTTTTGAGGAACTATCTTGTAGATGTGAATATGTATTGCATAGTTTAGGTATATAAGTTGTTAGTTTAGTTGTTGCAATATGCAATGCAAAAGAAAGGGAAAAAAAAAAAAGGTTTGCATTCTTTTCAATGAAATCAACAATCTTTCTGAAACATTTTGGTTCATTTTAATTCATAACCCTAAACCCTAACGAGAACTGAATTGCCTCCCTGAAAAAAATTTGAAAAGTTTTATACCCGTGAACTGGCCTACTTCCAAAAATAAACCCAAAAATGTACCTAGAGAATCCCGCATATTTCAAAAATATTTTCAGTCCCACTAATTTCACATGTACTGTAATGTGAATTGATGGCGGAAAACACACTTAAGCTGTCCATCAAGAGTGGGGGAAGCCAGTTACACTCTGGAATAGACCTTGTAGAATCTGTTAAACTAAATGAAATGGTGACTCACCCTAGTGGGCTCAGTATGTTCACCATGTTCTGAGGTGGAACATGCCCTACCAGTCCTATTCCATGGTACCAAAACCTCCCCACAACAATAGCCCCCAACGAACGCCACATTAACTCCTCATCCCATGGCCAGGGCTTGGGAGATTCTGTAATAGGGAAGTCTCCGCTCTCAGCATTATGCCCTGGAACGGAGGGTAGAACCAAAGGTCCCCCCAGTTCTTACACGTAGTACCTTAGCAGCAGGGCATTATTCCACTCGGAAAGCCCTAGGTTTGGGTGTAATGCCTTGTTGCTACAGCATTATATGGTGTAATGACCGATGTAACCATGTCATTACATTGGACCCTCCTGCTAGTATGTCAAGAAAAATGGAAAAATTTGGATGTTCATGAATTATGCTAAGTGACTTAGCAGGTTCCACATTAAACAATTATGAGAAAATAATCCAGAACTTTTGAGAAATTATTAAGGTGTACTTAACAAGTAAAAACCCACTCTTTAATAAAATTTTAATGGTTGCGTAGTAACTTGGCAATGATGGCATAAATTATATGGTTTTTAAAAATGCTGAAATATTCAAAAAATAATTTTCTTGTAGAAAAAAAAAACTGTGAAACAAAATGTGAAATCTTGTCGAATATTCAAGAATACTTTTGATTTCCAAATGGAATCCTCAAAATTAATTAATTAATTATTCGACATTAATTATGGCCTGAAGCCACCCGAGTGGCTACAGTATGCCAGAATCTTAGGAGAAAATAAAGTTATCTGTAAAGTCAGGAAAAGACGGCACCGGAACCCCCTGTTTGGTCACAAAGGGGATGAGATTTCAAAAATCAGGAAAAAAAAGGTACACTGAACTTCAACGGGGTATGAAAACGGGGTATGAGACTCAATTTAGCAGCAAACTGAGTTTTGCCCTGTCCTTTCTTTTTCTGAACGCCTTCAACCAATCACTGCTGCTGCTATGTGTACTGTAATTATGAAATGTTCTCGAGCCTGGTGCATTTAATCCGGAGTCTCAGTATTTCATACCCTTATTTAATAAAATTTCATGACTTTGAGGACAACGGCCAAAAGGGGGTGAAGAAAGCATCAAATGAGGGGTGCAACTCAAGGCCCAACAGGGCATGACTTTACGGATAACTCTAATATATTACATCAAAGTGCCACACCTCCTAAGCTACTATGATAATAGTACCTATCCATTAAGAGTTGAAATTAGGCCATGTGGACATCATAATCTTTTGTTCTTTTGTTT
>Ga0209208_10006803_pt1 | contig 15714 bp, 12 predicted proteins | sample S1TSphfallax_3_FD_187694 | JGI IMG/M metagenome (GOLD analysis project Ga0209208, IMG submission 187694) | Host-associated microbial communities from peat moss isolated from Minnesota, USA - S1T2_Fd - Sphagnum fallax MG (SPAdes) (version 2) | ecosystem: Host-associated > Plants > Peat moss >...
GTGATGGGTTTGTTGCAAATAGTTTCTGATGTAATGTTAATCGCAAACTTTTAGCAGCATTTTGAGAATCCCGAAATGTTTGTGTTAGATCTTATATCGGAAACCAATAGACTTTTGAGTTGATTCGTTAAGTCGTTGCGGTGATGGGTTTGTTGCAAATAGTTTCCGATGTAATGTTAATCGCAAACTTTTAGCGGCATTGTGAGAATTGCAAAATGTTTGCGTTAGATCTTATATTGGAAACCGATAGACTTTTGAGTCGATTCGCTAAGTCTTTACGGTGATGAGTTTACTGCAAATAGTTTCTGATGTCATGTGTATCGCAAACGGGTAGTGACATTTTGAAAATCGGAAAATGTTTGCGTTAGATCTTATATCGAAAACCGAGTCAGTTTTAAGTCGATTCGCTAAGTCGTTGCAGTGATGGGTTTGTTGCAAATAATTTCCGATGTACTGGGAATTGCGAATGATGTATAGAAGAAATTATAATCGGAAAAGTTTTGCGATTGTATCAATTTCGGGAGTTGCGAAGAACTTGCGATTGTACGGGTGCGAATGTTATGGTTTCGTAACAGCTTAAGAGTTTGCGAGAAATTGTGGTTCGCAACTGTGGGTTTTCAGAAACTTTTTTTTTTGTTGTTTACGATGATATTTGGATCGCAATATACCCCTCTTTTGTTGTAGTGGCAAGGAGGAAAAAAATGAAAAAAAATCGTTGGCATTCACTTACATACACTATCACACAAGAAGAAGAAGCCAAGGAGCCTTCCAAGCTTTCCTAGTGATGGAAAAGAAAAAAAACATTAAGAAAAAAAAAGGGCTTAGAGAAATGAAAAGGTCAATTGTCATCAATGATAATAGACTATTTTTTTGGTTTGTAGTTGTTGGGATTGAACTAAGGGAGCATTTTGTAGTTCCTACAAAAAATGGGTATGGTTATGGAGCTCCCATGCTCCCCCAAAGCTTACTGTAAACAAAAACTTGTGTTCTAGAAACCTAACAAATAAAAGAAAAGGTTGATTGTTGTCAAAGACAATTGATTAGAAGAAAAAAATGGAAAAAAGAGGAATAATTAAGTAGAATGAGAAGAAAAGATAGGAAGAAGAGAAATTGAACAAAAAAAAACACTTCATTGTAGTTGTTGGGAGTAGGAAAATGAAGAAGAATCCATTGTTTAAATAGGAATAATAATATTTTAACTATGGAATAAACAAACATAAACAAGAAGCTTTCAAAGAAGCTTTCAAGTTCAAAAACTTACCTTTTTATGTGGGGTCTTTGTTTCGAGTGCTCCCACCTCTTCCATTTTCATTTCCTTGAGCTTTCCTTCAACTAGTTGCTTGAAAACAATAGAAGTACAAGATCAAAACACAAATGTAACTTAGGATAACAAGGTGATCTTTAATTCTATCCAAGTCTATTATTAGATTTTTTTGTGCACAAATATGTATTGAAAATGAAAGAATTTTGGTATGTAATACATTATTTGCTTCATATGAAAAAATCAATTTTCCCATTTGCTCTTTGTCCAAAATGGCATCATCATCTAGCTTAGCTTATTCAACCACCATCTCATCAACTTCCCTAGACACAATTTTTTTATTGAAATCAACATCATCAACTTTAGTATTATGTTGATCATTCTTTTGTGACTCTAGAATGGTTAGTAATTTTGTTGAGAATTTAAAAACTTGCCTTTCGGTGCCATAGAATATTACTCCTTTGCTTAGAGTTGGTTCAGTTGTGCCCATAATTTCATGTCTTCCTTGGCACCCGCTCCCTTGTTTCTATTGTCTTTTGCATTTAGAAATTTGGTGCAATGTCAAAGGAATTGTCGGTAAAGATATTTAAACTCTTGAATGTCAAGGCATACTAATTTGGTCTAATTTTTTGTGTATTTTTGCATTGTCCTAGATCAATTAGGGGTTGGTCAGGTTATGGTCCTATGACTGTTAACAATATATGTGGGAATGGTCTATGTGTTGTTGTCAAAAAAAAAAAACTTTGGATTAAATATAAAGAATTCAATTTGATGGTTGTTGGTATAGTTTCTGACATTATCAATTTATTAGGCCACAAATTCATGCAAATGTCCATGACACCTTAATGCCATAATCGTCATGGAAAGTAACAACACTACAAATAATGTTTTATGTTTTAAAGTTGTTTTAAATATTGGAAACAAAAGTAATATTGAGAAATAATGGGAGGGAAAAACTAGTAATTTTGATTGCTCAAAGTTCTATATGTTTAATTCTAATGGTGCCACGATGCTTGTGTTTTCAACACCTTTTTAATAATGTTTGATTGCAACACTTTTGTGTTACTAATTGCGTCTACAAAGCTTTAGAACATTGTTGAATATGTTATTATTGCCTTCAAGTTACATTGCCATTTGATGTTCATGGGCAATATAATTTTTTCATTGCCGACATGCTTTCCAAGGATATTACCTCTTTTTAAAAAATCTATTAATATAGTAGTGGGCAAATTGAGAATTTATTCAAACTTTGAGCTTTTCCAACATAAATTCACTGGGGATGTTGTTTAGTTTATAATTGTTGATTTTATTTTATTTTGGGGGAAAAAAATGGACAATCTGTAATGGTAGACTTGCTTTAATGAAAATCTTATTAAAACTTCAACTTTAAGGATAATGGAAAAGAAGGAAAATACTAGATTGATTCTTAAAGAGACTATGACCCTACCAAATAAGCTAGTTGCATTTGTGTGGTTTTTCACACTTATCTGTGTATTATCTTGGTCTTGCCATTTTCATACCACTTAAATTTTTGCAACTTCAAGTGTTTTCTTTCTTAGATGGGTGTTGTTTCTTCCCATTGTATTTTGCAACAAGATAACCGTTGTTGGATCTATTTCCTTGTTTATCAACAAATCTTTTAATCATTTCCTTCCGGATTGTGATATTAAGGTTGATTTTTTTGCTTTTACTATTGACATTCCTTTTTTATTCATCAAAAGTTTTGAATCAACACATTATTTTGTTGTTTACGACATGGCATGACCTAGTTCAAGTTGTGATTTTTTTGTGTTTCAATAGGAAACTCTATACCATTGACCATGGACATTTCAATGGATGACTTTGTAGAGGTTTCAAGTCTTGTTTTTTCAATAAGGTTCAAATTGCACGTTCATTCATTTTTGGTGGAACATGAATTGTTTGACCAAAATGGTTGTGTTATTGATGCAACTTTCTAGCAACCTTGGCATTTGGGTTTTTTTTTGGGTTTGGAGGGTTCATGTAGGGAATTATAAAATTCATGGTGAAGATATGGCATTGCCTTCACAAATTCCATCTATCACTTCAAGGTTGTCTACCTTCAAGCATGAGAAACAACAAAGTATTAAAGTGACTACCAAACCTTTTGACTTTCATATTGTCTTCAACCTTACTAACAATACATATGATGAGGGTATATGTGTTTGTCATTCCTACCCCACTTACTTATGCAAATTGTCAACATGAAAAATTTGATATGATGTTAAACCCAACTTGCATTCAAAAAAAACTAAGCCAAGACTTGCTTACATCTTTTCCATGGCATGCACCCTTTTCAAACTTTAGATTGTTTTCTATAAGTTCATCTGAATGCTTTCAAGGTCCACTACTAGTTGATAATATTTCAATTCACAAACTATATAAATGAGGTGTCTTTTCTTGCATTCTCATATTAAAATACATGTGCCATGTTGGGATGAGTTCATAAAAGTTTGACCTTAAGGGTAAAACACATAAAAAATTAAAAAACTTATGCGGTTATTCTTTAGTTCACCTACTCTTCTAGTATTCTACCTTCCTACTTGCCTACTTAAATAAGTAAGTCCTACTTTTCTACATGCTTAGATAGTAAGTAAATAATTAGGTAAGTAGGTAGTTAGTAGGTAGGTTGGAACTATATCAACTTACCTACCTATGGTTATGTACTGACCTACCTAGATACATATATATATTTGTTTCCAAATTTCAATTAATATGCCACATGGCAACTTTTGATTGTGCCACATGTCATAATCATAATGGATGATGGATATCAATTTTTTTTAAATCACAAAAAATTCTCATAATGCTATGTGTTAAATTTTGATGGATGGATGAAAAATGATGTCAACATGATATTATGATTGTAGACATAAGGGAATTGCATAGTAGTTGAAAAAGAGTTGTTGCAGTAAACTTGTAATTGAATTGTAATGAATTGCACCATATATATAGTGAGTTGCAACTCTTGCAACTTGTTTGATAACACTCACATCATATAAATATGAAAAATTGCAAGTGTCCAATGCAAAACACCCTTTTTTTTCATAATGGCAATTCAATTGATTTGGTCCTATTTCTTTTAGTTTGCCCATGAAATGCATCCTATACCAAGTATGATGCTCCAAAGCCCTCACGAGGTCATCAACTATGGCATCGAATAAATCCTTGCCTTTTTTGCCAGATTTATTGCAACCAAGTATTATGAATTACTTCAAACAAGTTACAAGTAGGCATGTTAGCATTTTTTTCAATGGTCAATACCTACAATAAAGCACCATCAAATGGTAACCATGATATTATAAACGGTTGACTACTTCGAAATATGGTTTTTTGTATCCTATTAAACTATAATCAAGTATAACAAAACTATAAGGTTTAAAGTTGCATGGGTTGATGGATAGGTTTTCTACATTGTTTTTGTTTAATATCATAAACCTTGTGTGAACATTTAGGAATGGGAATGCTAGACAAAGCCCATTGGATAAAATTATTCAATTGAAGAAATTTTGCACTTATGACTACATATAGGATAGTGTCTTCCATGGACAAGGTTTGTCAAAGGTTTATTTGTTCAAAATGTCCATTGAAGGTGAGGGGATTGGTCAATCTTGTTGCATGTATGAAACCAAGTGGGGATTTTACAAGGAGCATGGCTAATGTTTGACCACTATAAACATGTTTCGGGGTGGACAATTATGGCATGTCATGTCTACAACCCATTCTATGTTAGGGTCATGATAATTGTAGTTTGTGACATGTAATTAGAGGATGTTGATTCTCAAATTCAATCTATGAAAATCCACATTAACAAACATATTCAAAGGCCATAATTACGAACAAAACATATGGAAATTTGCAAAAACTAAAAGAATTCCAAAACATTTGTTAAAACAAATGCAAAATTTTAAGTCATAAGGTCTTAGTGACATTCATTTGATGCAACATTAGGTAATGACCTTGAAGAGCTCAATCATTGGTTGTCCTTTTAACATTTCTAAATTGAATAGTGGGGGGATTTTGCTCATGAGGTATTTGAAATTTCATCCTTTCATTTCATTTATTGTTTTCATCCACATTGCTTCAACATAGTGAATAATGTTATGGGAATTATACAAAACAATGTTACATTGACCTCAAGAAAGTTCCATGCAACGTGGAATTCAATTGAAGTTAGGTAGTCACAATCAAAAGGCCACAAATCTTTTTCAGAGCATATACAATCAAATATCTTTCACATTACAAGGACAATTATAAATTCACATGTACAATGTTTAGTGATATAATATAACGGTTGCAAGTGCAAGGGGAAAATAACATAAGGATTTTTTTGCACCCCAACCCCTATGTATTATGGGTTGTTCAAACTTGTCAAAAATAAAAAGGCTAGGTATAAAGCAATGTGGTTTTGTCTTGATGACAATAGTTGTTGTGTGTTGGGAGATGTTTGCGATTATGTTAAGGGAAAGCTTCAAGTTCCAAAGGTGTGGCCAATTTTCATTGGTATTAGATTCATTCAAATGGAGGTGGCAAGGTTTGCTTGCTCGTGCCCTTGTGGAGGATCATGGTGGGAATCCAAATGCAAATGACATTCCAATTCCAAACATGACAACAAAATTATACTTTGTGCCTCACCTAAAAAGGATAATGATAACAAGCGGTTGTTTGGGAAACACTTGAAGGCAACTATTTTGCGAATGCAGGAGGTTCCAAATCCTGGATATGGGTGAGTCTACTCAATTGAATCTAATGGTGGAATGATGACTATGACATATGAAATGACAATTGGGTTGATACCTAATTACACTTATCATGACTTTGTCTCTATGTTAACAAATTCGAAAAATAAAAGAAAATTTGTCCCTTGCAAACATTTGTATTTCATTTTCAAAACTTGGATGTTTTGTGATCACAAAACAAATGACTTCATCAACCAGCCCACATTAAGTATCAATGAGGTCAAAAAACTTTTGTAAAAAGAGATTCAAGTTGGTTAACACCTTGTAGTTACATAAACATATATCAGTGTCATGTCATTCAAGGTGGCTTGGTCCACATGTCTTCAAATTAGCTATGCATTTGCTCTTGATGCAATTTGGATATAAAAGTTTATGTTCAACATACATTGTAATCTTCTATTGAATTTGGTACACAATAACACCACAAATATTGATATTTTATTAGCACGTGAACCTTGTATTACACGATATTAAAATTATAAATGAATTGTTAAATTTACATATTTTGAGTTTTTATAAATCATGCATATTTCATTTATAAAATCTTGCATTGCCCACCTATTGATATAAAATGTGTTTATCATTTTGGAATATTTCATCCATAAACATGATGTATGTATTAAAATTTTCATCCAAAAAATTCATCCATTGGGGCCTACAATATAGGTTTAACATTGCATAGTTATAGGGGAAATGTTATCTCCGTGTTGCATATTGAGGCTTGGGCTTTATGCTCAAGCTCTACACTCATGCGAAAACTTGCTCTAACTTGTTTGTGGGATGCATATTTGATTTGATTAAGGATACATTGGATAGAGTTTATCAAGTCTACATGTGTCATAAGGGACATGCAAACTCGCACCATACTAGGGAAGGGACATAGGATAAAGAAGAAAGGACTCTATAGACTTGAAGTTGAAAGTCTTACAAATGTAGAATTATTTAATAAATTGAACATTCATATAATGTAAAAATGGCTTTACTTTGGCATAGGAGGCTTAGTCACATACATCAATTTCCAAAATTTTCATGAAATGTCCAAAGGACTTGGTTTGGGTTTACCAAAGCTACCATGCATTGATCACATTTGTGGCATTTGTTAGATTGGGACATATTCAAAGAAGAAGTTTCCTAAGAACACAACGTTCACAATGAAATCACTTTAATTAGTTTATAGTGATGTTTGAAAGCCATTCAAAACATTTGCTCACAATGGTATGCTCTACTTTGTCACTTTTATTCATGATTACAAAATACATATCTCAATTGCCTTAATGAAAACGAAAAGTTAAATTCTGGAGGAATTCAAAAGGTTTAAGGGAGTGGCAGAAACTTTTACATGATGGAAATTTTATGAATAGACAATGGAGTATAATACATTTTTATTATTTTTCACAAGTATTATTCTAATCATGGAATAATTATCAATTTTCAAAATTGTATTAACTTGGAAACAATAACACAATAAAAAAAAGTAAACAATTCACTACGCAAGATTACAAATTGTCTTTTTCATCAAAACCATCTTCAAAAGATGTTGTGGTATGAAGCAATCAAAACAACACGGTACTTGTTCAACATGCATCTAACCAAGTTGTTGAAGAATAAAATACTTGAACAAATTTTTATTGGAATCCAGATAGAAGATGTTTTTCACTTGTGTAATTTTAATACTCAAATATTTGTTCACATACCTAAACATCAACAAAGTAAAATGGATCCCAAAGCAACAAAATGTATATTCATTGGATGGGATGAAACCACACAAGGATTTTGTTGCTACAATCAAGTGAGTAAAAATATCCTCATCATGTAACACATGAAGATGAATGAGTTAGAAATTTTGGTCACAAACACAAATTCGACTAAGGAACACACATCAACATTTGATTTTCAATGGACAATATGTTATTCTTATCATCTCCATTGATATTGTCCCTTTTAGACCTTTTCAAAATATAATTCTTTTATTTCTTGTTGCAAAAAATTCTACGACTATTAGTTCAAAACTTTCCATCATTGTTTGATGATGACATGCTCCCAAGCTCCTTGATAGATTCAAATGTGAGTATGAAGTGAAGACAATGGAATAACAAGGAATTGGAGAACACGTTCCCTGGCTTGCAACACTTTGGGGGTAGAGAGGCATGTTAGAGCTCTAGGATGGGACCAGGAAGAATGACAAGCACTTAATCACTCACATGGACATGTACAAAACAAAACAACAAGTTGGTTAGTGCATAGTTAGAGCACTTTTGGTGCTAGGACGAGCCACGAGCAAATTCGGACTCACAATACTCACCACGGCCCGGACTTGGGTGAAGCCACCACCTTCCCCCTTGTAGTATACTCTTTGCCTCTCTACAAGGCCCATATCCAAATGGCATTTTGTCCTAGGACTCCCAAAATGGGAGTCCCAAAATTTTCAAAATTGGGGCTCCCGTAACTTTGGGGCCCATAACTTTGTGTGTAAACCTTCGATTAAGATAAGGTATGAAACAAAGTTGTAGCCCTCATCGAGAGATTTTCAATGGTATGTCACATGTCACCTAAACGCAAGGAAATTGGGTCGATTCCTGACTTTTAGTGGTTGGGAGTTAAATTGTCAATTTGACTCCCAACCTTTCTTTTGGCCATAACTTGTGTTTTAAGTGTCCAAATGGGTTATGCGCGCCCATTTTAGACATCTAAGTTTCAATAGCTTTTCAATGATATAAAGAACTCTTCAATCTAATGGGTTTTGACCCCCTACAATTGCTCCTTGGAGATTCAAGAGTCCATCAGGACTCCAACTCCCAAAGTGGGAGTTCACTTGGGAGTGTGAGGGTTCATTTTCTCACATTCTCTTGCACTCTCGGGAGTATAAGATATGCTTCCCGGGCTTCCCTCTTGTCCCGCATTCTTACAAGCCCTAGCCTTGGTCACGAGCCCAAGGCTAGGATTGCGTCATATGAACTTTTCGCATTTCTAAATGGATGTTTTCATGATGAAGTTTACATGCAATAGTTGCAAGGATATGACTTCTAGGAAGTGAACACCTTGTTTGTAGACTATTTCGAGCTTTGCATGGACTCAAGCAAACCCCTTTCAATGGTTTCAAAAAATTGATAGTTTTTTGAAGAATTTTTTTTTACAAAAGTCATCATCTAATGGCAACATGTATTACATTCATCAAAATCAGAAGATGGTGATACTATTATTATACATAAATAATATGTTTATAACTAGGATGACATTAAATGTGTCTCTTTGTTGGAAAAGGAGTTGAAAACCAAATTTGACATGATGTCATTAGGTTTGTGTTCCAAGTACCTTGGAATTTAAATTTCACATTAAAACAATGGTTTTGTGGACTCATTAATTAAATTATGCATTTAACATCTTAAATGAATTTGGAATGATAGACTACAACTTTCAAAAAACACCTTTACCTCAAAATCCCAGTTGTGCAAGGATATGCATACGCGTATAGTCAATAATATCAAGTCTGGTTACAAAATGAAATTTTGTGATGAATTCAATATGGGACATTGCATTTGTCATGGATCTTGTTTGATGATTCATGACAAATCCACAACTTATTCATTTGTAAGTTGTGAAATCCATTATCTATTACATCAAAGGCAACTTGAACTTTGGCCTATCCTATTCACATTCCACATAATTAGAACTTATTGGTTTTAATGACATTGATTAGGGGTGATGTAAACAAGTGGAAATCAATAGGTGCATTTGTTTTCATTCTTAATAACACCCTTATGAGTTGGTGCACAAAGGAGCAAACTTGTGTGGCCTTGCTGTTTACAAGGTTCGAATATTCAACCTTGGTTGAGGTTGTGAGGAAGCAATATGGATCAAACAACTTTACAAGGAACTTGGTTTTGCCAAACTAGGACCTATGGATATTTATTGTGACAATCAAAGTATGATAAAAATCTCAAATAATCTAGTGTACCACTCAAAGACAAAATATTCGAAGTACATTTAAATTATGTGAGAGACATGGTTGAAAATAAAAAGGTGAAAATCTCATATGTTCCCATAAAATGTCAACCAATAGACATTTTAACCAAAGCTTTAGGCTATGTCAAGTTTGATAATCGTGTTAAATTGTTTAATCCATTTGTGGATTTCAAATTTGATAATTTGACTATCTAAAGCTTAAGAAATCTAAAGCTTCCTTCCTAGACTTAAAGCTTGTGTTTAGCTCATGTGTACCCATATACTTAGCTTGATAGTTAAAGCCCACCTAGTATATATCCATAATTGTTTTCCAACTCGAACATGTAGTTTTTTTTAATATTCATGTTGTTGATATTTTTGATTTAAGGTAATTTTTATTAGAAATACTCACTTTAAGTTGTAAAATCTTAAACTTAGCTTCATTTATAAAGTTGAAAGATTGTTGTTCTTGAGTTGTAGTATGTTCATGATCACCTTGTCGAGACACATCAACCAATTGAAAGAAAATTTGAACCAAAACAAAGTTGTATGTTTGTTGGAACATGACTATTAATAGCCGCATCACAAGAAGAAAAATCTCGACCTATGCACTCAAATCAAATCCAAGTCAATACAAGATCATGATGTAGTGTAAATTTAATTTCTAGATTTGAATCAAAGTATAAGTTCAGATATCACCATGTTCATTGTCTCCATTATTTTTTGGAGTTGTACCATAACTTTTATCGCAATTAATTGATAGCGAAACATTGTAGAAGATCTAAGTTAGTTCAAGTTTTGAAGTTAAAACGATCATAAGATTAAAATTTAAGGGAGTGTGTTGGAATTGGATGAAACTCTATTCATATTCATTTTATTAATTTGGTAATTAAATAGGATAAAATCTTTTAAACCAATCTTCATGTGATATGGGATTTGTTGATTAAGAAACTAATTAGGCTTTCACTGTTAAATATCGGTGATTCTATCTTTGAGGGTAATTTTTACATAATGAGAAAAACATGATCATATTCATTAGTCCTTTGTGGGTACTCATGAATATTTAGCATCTAAGATCATTAATCATAGATACACAATCATCAATTGTGCAACTGCATTTTGTTTTCCATTTTTGGTGAAAGATCAATGAACAACCAATTTTGCATCCTTTAAACAATGCAGCAATGGAAGATTCATCTATTGTTTAATTAAAATCATTAACCATTTTTAGTCACAACAATTCAAGGGCATTAGAATTAAAGCTTCAAATGCACACCAAATATGTTTGCTTATGCACCTACACATTTTGAAACAAGAAATGGACATGTATGGTAATGTAGTTGATTGACAATTGTTAGGAATTTTTTTGTACAAATTGTTAATATGGGAAAACCTTGTTCAAGGGCCCTAGCAACTAAGTCACTTTGATCAATGAGGTGGGGGCAACCACTCAAGTTTCAGGAGCTTTTATCAATGAGGCACAAAGGGTCCATGGACCCTTTGTTGGTGGGAAGAGAAGGCCTATTTGAAAATGGTTGTTTTTGGTGAACTCATAACACTTGATGAAATAATTAATTCTCAATTGAATTTCTAAAATCATCTTTGCAAATATATATATATTTGTGTTAATTTTAAATAAAAACATTAAACTAAATGATACCAATTATAGTTGTTATTGATATCATTAGAGAAGGAACCTTAATATCAAATTTTGTTACAACCAAAGTAGTGTGTTTTCTCGTTTGATATATTTCAACAAAAAATATTATAAATATATTTCTTTGAAATCTTCAGACTTTACATGCAACAACAAAAAAATCAATGTAAAATGTTAAGAAATTATAGCAAATGAATACAAAATTTGGTAAATAAAACCCTAAAAATCCACAAATTTTTAATACCTAGATGCCATGTTTATTATGGTTCTTTCCACAACGATTGGGTTATGAAGTGTGGTTGAAATTGTGGCAACATTGGGCATGTAAAAATCCATTATCAAACTTCATAGACTTTCAACAAAATTCTTTTGTAAGAAATAAACTAACCAAGTTGCATCCTCATGGATGGAAGATGTTTCATGTGTATAAGCCCATGTACATTAAATTCCTTGCAAGTTAGATGTGCGAGAGAAACAAAATGCCATTTACAAAATCTGTAATAATTCCAAAACAAGTTTGAAGTTGAAAAAATGGTCCAAGGAGCGAAATAAAAATAGAAAACATCTCAGATTGATTTTAACTAGAGTTGTCTAGGGTCTAGGAAATCAAAGGTGATGGTTCTTGAAAGCCAATAGAAAAATTGGGATTTTTTTTTGAAATTTGTCTTATCATTAATTAAAATGAAACCAACATTCTTGTGATTTTGGGGTAGGTGGTTTTTAGTGGTACCACCCAAGTGTGTCTTCACCCAAATGATAGTGGGGAATCCATTTTGAGAATATGGCAACAATTTTAAACATTTTTAGACATTTTAAAATTTGATTTTTGCCTAATGTCTCCTTAGTGATAGACAACATTGGTTATTGAGAAGCTACAATAATTTAAAATAATTCATGAAATTCAAAGAGGACTTAAGTTCACCTTGCGTGTGTCCAGAATATAACGCAATGATAAGTTGCCATTCCAATTCAACCTTGTGTGTAATACCAAGAAACACCCCACATGGATCGTAGTCTAAATAATAAAAGGAAAATTGTTTTACATTGAACTCGTAGCAATTTGAGAATGTTGATCCCACAATGGGTGATCAACAATTAAAAGGGCCAAGAAATCTTGAGATTTCACATCTCCTAACCTACTTTTTAGTGTAGGAATGATGAATGTTAATATCAAAGTCCAATATGGTGAGCACTAGCCTTTCTCCCAATAACACCTTCTTTTTTAAATTTCATAAACATCTTAAACATTTACGCACATCATAGTCATCATCAATACCCAAAGTTACAATAGACCTTAGTAATAGAAAAATGCAAATCACATATTCAAACCTTATGCTTGGCCATGGCTCTCCAAAATCCTTAATTAGCCATTGTAGAAGTTCATTGATGCTCTAGTCTCTAACAAGAGACAATGTACACCATGTTTAAGAAATCCATAAAGGCAATGCAAGCTTATCTTTATTGATTATTCTCCTTACCTATGGTTTGATGGAACAAAAATGCAACAAAAACTACAAAATGCTGCAAGCATAAATAGATTAATGGTTGCTTCATACTACCACTTCACCATATTTCCTGCATCAATGGCTTTAAATGTACATGTTATGTCTATTGTTGTAGTAGTTCCTTTTGCCACTATTTCATTACTATTTAAAAAATTATCAAATCCCCCTTTAAACCTTAAAACACACCTATCTTTGAAAACTTACTAGCAATGAAACTCCAGCATACCATAGAAATAATAGTCAAAATGTGTAATTATTACATATATTAAAAGATGTCGTGGTCGTTTTTCGTGAAGCTTTCCATCCATCTTGTCCATCTGTCCCGTCATCCATCCATGGATGGCATCATTGTAGCCCTTGTGGTTAAGATTTTGTTGTATGCGTAGAAATAGTCACATTATACAACAACGTTTTTTTTGGGGTGAAATTTCGCCAACTGACAACAAAAAAAAACCTAGTGCGACCTCTAGGAAGGAATTAAAAAAAGAATTTCCAGAACATTCGCCATATTTCTTAGAAAAAAAAGAAAAGAAAAGGAAAAATTCGTTAGATTTAGACAATTGGTCTGTGTAGTTTGCTTAAATTTAAGCAGAATTGTAGAAAAAACTCTACTGTCCGCCTAGGACAGTCGCCATTTAATGTAAATTAAAACTGGGGATCCTTGCCATTGCACCTACCTAAGGAATTTGAAAAAAAAAACCCTACTATACAAGGTTTGATTTCTTTCAATTTTTGTGATTAGTTATCCCACAAAGAGGATTTAGCCAAATTAGGCTATAGACCATATAAATGACAGTGAATAAAACACTTAAGAATATTTGGCGAATTTAAATTACATATAGTAAAGGATGTCGTGGTTGTTTATAGTGAAGCTTTTTTCATCCAGTGATCCGTCCATCCATCCATCCGTCCGTCCGTCCTGTCATCCATCCATGGATGGCATCATACAGGGAAGAAAACCCTGGCAGAAATAAATAATCCCCCCCCCCCTCTGCGCATGTATCGTTGTCTAGGAAAGGCATGCCTGGCTTGGGGGGGGGGCACCCCCCAAGATTTTGATATCAATATCAGCAACAAACCCATAGGGAGAAGCGTGAAAAGCCGAGAAGCTCGCGAGTGCACAGAGTGCAACGTTGCCACCGTTTTGTTACTTGCATTCAACGGCGGAATTTACCAGCACGAAAACAACGCTGATTGGCTGGGAGATTTACTTTTACTTTGATATTTTTATTTCTACCACTCTGTTAGTTTTTCCTCCAATTGGGGGACCCTAGCCATTTTTTTACTGGCGAAATATCGCCAAAATGCGAAATTAAAATTGAATTTTTTTTTTCGAGAAAACAGTGATTTTGGAGGTTATCAATCGCCATAACTAAGGGGGAAAAAAGGTTAAGAATTGCCAGTTTCATATATGTGGTTTTCATTATGTAGCCAAATATATATAGGAGGATGATTAAAGATTTTTTTAGATTATACACCTGTGCATTAGGCACGGGGTTCAAACTAGTTATTTATAAACAAGGTTCCAACAAATCTTTTTTCTTTCCTACGACCCCATCAATTCATGTCCTAAAATTTCATTTGACATCTCAAATGAAAACACTTCGATGTGGGCTCATTAGCGTCCAATCTTATATAAAAAAGCAACAGTGGTGTCTATCTGTCTTTGTGGGCAGTGCTTGGAAGATTTTTCCAGTCACTACCCATTCCCTGTGGAGCTTCCCCAGATGTAACTTCCCCAGATGTAACTGACTCTAGAGAAAAAAGAAATCAGGGGCAGTTTGTGGAGCTTCCCCAGATGTAACTTCCCCAGATTGTAACTGACTCCATAGAAAAAAGAAATCAGGGGCAGTCTGATTTTTTGAGGCAAAAGATTTGGTAGACTAAAAAAAAAATATTTAGGCCTTGGACAGCCCATAATCAAAATTTTTTTTTTTGTATTAACCAAAACTACCTTTTTTTTCTTTTAGCTACTGTCCGTCCCAATTAAGGGGATGGATGAAATGTCCGTCCGGCTTGATGATGGGACAAATTTTGGAGAAGCTTTTTTTCTTTTAGCTACTATCTGTCCCGATTAAGGGGATGGATGAAACCAAGTTTAAAGAAAGCGGGGGACTTCATAGTGGCAAACATGGTGTTTGAACATGGTGTCTGTCTGTGTGGACAAAAATTGGGCAATGCCTGTAAGATTCTTCCAGTCACTGCCCGTTCCCTGTGGAGCTCGTTCCCTGTCTGTGGTGACAAACAGGGTAGGGCAGGGCAGGGCGGCCAGGGTAGCCGTTGCGGGGGGCCGGGCGAGGTGCCATTTCTATTAAAGAAATCCTTGGGGAAAACCGGGGGACCTGCATCTAATCAAACAAAAATACAATTTTAAAAAATAAAATTTCATTATAGAACATACCAAAAAAAAATATTTTTGAAAAAGAAAATAAAAAAATAAAAACATAAAAATAGAAAAAAATGAAGATAGACAAAATAAGAATAGAAAAAATAAAAACATGAAACAAACATAAACCAAAAGAAGAGTAAAAACGCAAAAACTATAAAAAAGGAATGGAAACAAATGAAACAAGGAAAGGGAAATACAATAAA
>Ga0209208_10006804_pt1 | contig 15713 bp, 10 predicted proteins | sample S1TSphfallax_3_FD_187694 | JGI IMG/M metagenome (GOLD analysis project Ga0209208, IMG submission 187694) | Host-associated microbial communities from peat moss isolated from Minnesota, USA - S1T2_Fd - Sphagnum fallax MG (SPAdes) (version 2) | ecosystem: Host-associated > Plants > Peat moss >...
TGGGACCCAAAGACATGGCCATTATCCTATACAAAATTCTTCTTCACAGAAACACCACAAATATTCCCAATGGAAGAAGATGCCTTTTTTTTGTTCAGCCTAACTATATGTGGGAGTACCCTCTGGTTTCAGCTTCTGAAGAGAATCTTCTTTCCCATTTTGGGGAGTGTTTTTTTTATTATTTGCTCTGCCCCTTCAGGGTACAGATATTGCAATGCACCCAGAAACCAGCCAAAGTAAAGTTTGGTATCCTTACATTCTAAGGTCATGTGGAGTCCATTACAGAAACAATTTTTTTGTCTGGCATAGCTGAAGTATCCACTCGGGGCTCAACATGCTAATCATCATGTGTTTCCAATTTAGTATGTTGAATGTTTATCATCCTATGGATGTCATTTAAAGGGCAGAGCCATTAGAGTTACTGTCATACCTTGCCCATTTCAACACACGTCAATCGAATAATTAATTAATTAATTTTGAAATTTTCATTTCAAAAAATGGAATATTCTTAAATATTCACTATTTTCCTTCACAATATTTTTTGATTTCGAAGAAATAATTTTAGAAAATTTCAACATTTCTGAAAATAGTATAATTAGTGTCGAATTGGCCAAGGTACTAGGATATCCACAAAGCCACCCTCTGTCTTCACCCTCTCTTTCAGCCGCTATCCCCTCTGCTTCCATCCCCCTGTCCCCTCTTTGAGTGGAATCCACAAAGTAATGAAATTTTACTAAATCTCAGTGTGAAATGCTGAAACTCAGCATTTAATGTACAAGGTTCGAGAATAATTATAGTAGATGTACAGGTAGGAAAATATATGGAGCAGCGGTGGAGGCGCTGAGGAATAAGGAAAGACAGAATAAAACTCAGTTTACCACCAAAATTGCTGGAAGAAAAACTAGTTTGGGTCCCAGATATTAATTATTTCGCTTTGTAAAATTTTCATTCCCAGTTACACGTTTGATACCTTATTAAGCCGGAACTGGTCGTTCTTGAGAATCTTGCAGTTCTGTTTTGAAGCCTGAGTTTTCACATTCCTAAACTTCAGGTTTTCAAAAACTTTCAAACAAAATCCAAAAGCAAGCATGATGCCTGGTTTAAAAGCAAAATCTGTTTCATGATTTCATCTACATTTACAACAACAACCCAATGCAAACGTTGGAGAGTGTGTAAATAAATAGTAAATACCAGCACACTCTACTAGCCAACAATAAGTGACCCACCTGAATAAAAATAATAATACACCTTATGTGAGATGTAGGGTTTCACTTAAAACCCTAATTCCTATCTTCCTAGAAATCCACAGACTTTAATATTTTAGAACTTGCATTAAAAAAAAATTAACTTAAAACCCTAATTCCTATCTTCCTAGAAATCCACAGATTTTAATATTTTAGAACTTGGATTAAAAAAAATTAACTTAAAACCCTAATTCCTATCTTCCTAGAAATCCACAGACTTTAATATTTTAAAACTTGCATTAAAAAATTTCTTAACTTGCTAAAAGAAGGTTTGAAACCAACTCCGGATCCAGACTTGTGGTATTTTGGTACACCAGAAGGGTCTTTCTTTACAAGGGTCTCTATCTTTAATAGACCCTTCGTGGATTTCCCCTAAAGAAACAGGAACATTCTCCCCCCCCCCATCCCCCTCCCCCTCCCCCTCCCCCACTACCCCATTTCTTTATCTGTTTTTGGCTTCTTTTAGGGTTACCACGTAACTTTGTACTTTTCTTTTAGTGGCCCGAGATTTTTTTGTTGTTTTCTGTTTCCGCCGGCGATGGTTGTTTGCAAAGAAAAGAATAGTTAAATAAAAGAAATGAAAATTCAGAAAGATAGAGACTAAAAGAAGTGCATACAGGGTCTCTGCTGAATAATTATTTAATTCTGAAATTTCCATTTTCACACATAAAATATTCCTGAATAATTAAAAATATGCTTCATTTTTCCTTCACAAAAATTTTTGGAAAATTTCAGTATTTTTTTTTATAAAAAAATTCAAATATGCTATTCAAATAGGGTATAATACTCTCTAAAAATACTCTTTTAAAAAAAGTTTGGGTTCCTTACAGTGAGAGAAAGGTCCTCTCTCTCTCTCTCTCTCTCTCTACAAGAAGTGATGCAAGAACCAAACCCAAAACCATCCAACATTGAAATATGCATATCACTAGACCATAAATGAAACAGCATCAACATCCCCACCACAAGTGATTCTAAAAGCCACATTGTCTACACAATTGCAATGTCATTCCATGAACTAGTTACGATTTTTTATGAACAATGCAAAATATTTCCCAACAACCTTGATTGAGTTCACTCTCCATTGTAACTTGGTTGTATATTAGTGACCTCGCATGCTACATGGCTCAACTGATTTTGTCTTTCAAACCCAAGTATTGCAATTTGTTTGAATTTCCAGCAACAAAATACGCTCGAAATCAATAGGTTTCACACCTTAGCTCTGAGAATTGTGAAATAAACTCTATTAAATGTGACTTGCCAAGGGCTTTCCAACAACACCAAAAATGCCCCCAAATTCCAATACAGTTTTTAAGTTTTCAGTTTCGATTTTATTTAGTTTTCATTGGGAAAATGGTTCGATAACCAATAGCTTCCACATGGTAGCTCCAAACAGTCTCAAACCAAGTCAGTGCACCCCTCAACATTGAGAGCTTTTAGAAGATACCAAGAGCGCAACATGAAGCGTTGTAGTTCGGGAGATCTCAACATGACAAACAAAACAAATTAAATTGCTTCATAGATAGAGTACTAGTGTGACCTGTGCACTTGGCCCAAGTGTTATCACATTCTCAACTGATTTTTGCTTCCAAAACCTGGTTTTTTGGAATTTCTTTGAATTTTCAGCAGCAGAAATCACTTAAAATTCAATATCTCCCACATCCTAAATCCAAATCTTACCAAATAAATTCCATCAAATCCTGCTCATCAAGATCTTTCCAATAACACCAAAGGCACATTCCAATTCCTCCGAAATTTTCAGCCACAATTTAATTTATTTTTCAATGAAAAAATCATCAATATTCAAAAACTTTGCACCACAAGTCTAAACACCATGAAACCAAGCACATGCACCCCTCCTCATCTAGAGCTTTCTAAAAAGACCAAGAACGCAATCTGAAGCATCCTGGTTCAGTGGATCTCATAAGTACAAAGCAAACAAACTACCTTCCTTCATAGATAAATCTCTCTCCTTCCAAAAGATCAAAAGTCATGGGTTGGCCTCAAGTCTCAGAAGATGGGATACAATTCATCATGTTTGAAATAGGAGGGAGCTTTTTGGGGTTATTGGCCCCCCTTTGAAGTCCCATTGACATATTAGAGTAATTTCTTAATGCATTTGGAGGGCACTTTATATTCATGAATACCAATGGAACCTTGTGTCATTGGGCCAAGTGGGATCATCCCATTTGAAGGTCCCAAATGTTAAGGTTTGGGTTGGGAAGGGGCAAATAGAATGGCTAGTGATTCCAGTGACAATGTTTCATTGGAATTGGTTTGCGTAGGATGGGTATTTTGATGATTGTCATTTTTTTTGTTTTTTTGTTTCTTGTTGTAACTTATTTAGTGAATTGGACTTTCATTGACATTTTGCCTACCAAATCAAGAATGAGAAAAAAATTAATGGGACAAAATGACATATAGTGAAATTTATAAAACTTTATTTTTTAAAAAGACAAAATTGATTACAACAAAATTATTATGTTCAGAAAAAATTAATTTAATCATTGTCACCAGTAGAGCAAAGTAGTGTGGAGCCCAAATGAAAGGGTAGATAGGATAATCAATGGAAGATTTTGCACATAGTTTTTCATGAGATGAAGAGGCAAATGTATCTTTTCATGTGACATGAAAAGGCATTGATTGCTTGAAATGGCTAAATGGGAGTTTTCCAATGTATTTTCCCATGACATGAAGAAGCAAATGCATTTTCTCACATCACATGAAGAGGCATTGATTGGTTGAGATGGTTAAATGGGAAACTCCTCGTGCATTTCTCCATGACATGGAGGCAAATGCATTTCCTCGTGTCACATGAAGATGCATTGATTGGTTGAGATGGTCAATGGGAGACTCCTCATGCATTTCCCCATGACATGAAAAGGCAAATGCATTTCATCATGTGATATGAAGAAGCAAATGTGAATTCAAGTGACAATATGATGAAGAAGCATTGATTGGTGGAAAAATAATTTTTTATTTTTTATTAATTTCCAATGATAAAAATCATTTTAAATTCAACAACTTTTGCTCCTTTGGTTGAAAATTTATGAAATAGCCACTAAGCACATTGTCTTGTCAATAGCTTTCCAATGATACTGAAAGCACAACAAGGGGTCCCATGGTTCAAAAAGGTTTAAATGTGGTTACAAACAAACAAAAAAAACATTTATTTTAATATACTAATGCTACACCTTGAAATGGGAAGAAAATTATGTTTACTTATAAATTGTAATATCCTTTCTACTCTTATGGAGCGTGTATAAAAATGTTCCCTTCGTTTTTACTTTTACAACTTGTGATCTACATTTGTTTAAGTTCATGATAACATTCATGTCATGTTTTAGGATGGGGAAATCTCATGATTGGAAAATATTTTCAAAATGCAAAGTTGGATTCAACAATCACCTAATCCTTCACCCCTTGTTATGGGAATACCCCACTTTTGGGCTTTACCCTAACATTTAAATAAGAACATTTTTTTCCTCTTATTGAAACCATCTTTTGAATTTGATATGTCAAGCAAAGTGAAGTCAAATGATGAAACAAGGTGGCCACTATGTATAACATAATGAAAAAGGTCTCACAACTTTACATCATGTTAAATCCATAAAATGCATTTCAAATCACAAACAAATGGCCTACATGAAAAACACTTATCCAAAAACCTACAAACTTAATTTCCATAACAAGAAAATACTCAACAAAGAAATGCATATCACTTCATGTGTATGTATCATTGAAATGAAAATTAATCACTATTATAAATGTGGGGTTTAATTCAACCACCCAATTCACTATAGGGCTTTAAAAGTGAACCATGTCACCATAAGTCACTATTTCACTTGCCATTTTACTTAAAAGTGAACTAAGCAACCATACCTTTGCACCATTTCACCTTGAATGAAATTTGAATCATTCATGTCCATGTCTAATATAAGCAATTCACTCAAGTAAATAATTCAATAAGGATGTGGAAGAGAGATCATGAATAAGGACTAGTTAAGGAATAGATAAGGAGTTTGAAAAGTATTATCTTCTATTTAAAGGTATTTGACATGAAAATACTACACCTTACTATCTCCAACAAAATGAAATTGCAAAATGTGACAATTGCAAGATTAAGTAAAGTCTATGACAACATTATTTTTTTGGTTAATTGTGTTCCTTTGCATGTTATCAACTACATAGAACACACCTTTAGAGTTGTGGTATGGAGAGATCCATAATTTAAGCATTGTTCATATACTTGGTTGTAGGTTCTTTATAGAGCTTATGTTCACGTGTTCAAGACCTAGTAACATAGACTTGATTCCAAGAGTGTTGTGTGCACTTTTAACAAATATTGTAATTAAACAAAGGCCTAGGCATTATTCTATATAGATATGAAATGATGATTTCAAAAAAATCATTATTAGTTGTGATGTTTTATTGGATTCAAGCATGGTTGAATTGTCAAAAAAAAAAAAAAAATCTCACGAAATATCTAATGCAACCCCTCAATTGGACATGTCCTTAAAACTTAATGACACATCCATATTGGAAGTTTTTTTTGCTTCATAAATACATATATCACTAAGGTGTTATATTATGCAAGACCATTTCTAATTTGAACAAGTTTAAGGATTCATGATAAATTATAGAAACAAATTAAGACTTTGTTCACCTTGTTGAAAAATGTTTCAAGGATTCATTTAAGGAATGTATAATTATACTCTTTTTCCTCAAATCTTATACCACAAATAAGTTAGGCATTAGTACATGTGCATAAAACAATCTTATGTGATAAGAACCAAGTGCCATATTGTAATCTTCAAGGTTCCAAAAATGAAAAATAAAAATAAAAATGACCATTGATAAAACATGGCTCACATTAGATAAATTTTATTATTCTTAATTTCATAAGTGAAAATGATAGATATTCTAAATGCATGTATAAAAATTAAAAGAAATTCATTTCATTTGGCATTAAAAGGAAAAGGGAAATATAGGACATGTATTAGGTTTTGTGAAGGGTAAGGTAAACTTGGGAACTTTTAAGAATCATTTTTATGCTTCAAATGGGTACCCAAATCATGCTTGGACCCTATTTGATGTGGAATATCTACATTTATTTCATCAACTATTTTGAAGCATACATGGAGTTTTACTATTATTCAAATGCCTGACAAACATTAAATTATTAATGGTACTTTGCATGTTGTACTTACTAATCTTGTTCCATCCATTTGTGATGTTTTTAATGTTTCAACAAGGGATGTATATATTTTTTAACTTGAAAAGGCCTCAACACCCTTAAACTAGTGGGAAATAATTATGTTCTAATGATTTTGGATGATTTGCATGAAGTTGCAATGGTGAAAAATATGATGGATTTTGTGTACATTCTTGTTCCAACAACTTATGTTCTTCCTTTATGAGAATAATGCACATTGAACAACAATTTGGAGATTGAATTCAAGTCAAAGGTACGCATCCCTCATTCATTGGTTTAGAAAAAATAAATTTTCCTATCCATGGATGTGATGGCTATCATTAACTTTTGAAATTTGAAGAACAACAAAATTGGCATCAAGCCATGACACCAAACTATGACACCCATATTGAAAACAAGACAAGGATTCTTATTCATTTGCTTGCAAAACTTCATTCAATCCAATGCAAGTGGATTTACCATTAAAGTATAATACTAATGGGAGCATTGATTACTTCAAAACATATTTAGCACAACATAAGGATTTTATCAAACTCCAAGTGTTGATTTTCACCAAAAGAAATTCATGTTGTCAAACATGAATCTACACAAACATTTATTGCTATTTATATTTTAGTTTGACATTAAATTTATTTTCTACATGGGGCCCTAAGCAAAAAGATTGACATGGTTAAATATCCAGGCTTTGAGAAGACCATTTTCGAACATAAATTTTGTGGCCTTTTGAAGTCCTTGCATGGACTTTGTCAAACATCATGATAGTGGAACATGAGTTGAATGTGTTTCTTGTGGAAGTATAATCTTCATGTTAGCATTGTTGACCCCTAAATGTATTACACTACATTGTTTTTACTAAGTTTTGCATATCAATTTCATCAATGATGGCATGGGATATGTAAACATCGTCCAAACTTGCTTGAAATGCCTAATTACTTTGATCAAAAGTTTGAGGTTACTATTAGTTCACTAAATTATTATGTGGGCCTTCACATACAACATAATTATGAGTTCAATTTACATTGATTATAATCTACAATGATAATCATGATCCAATCCATTACATTTTGAATATTCTTCACAAGTTTGGTTATGATCAATCTAAACCATTGTTTACACTAGTTGATTTAAATTTCTAATTTCACAATCAATGTGATTATGATCATGTTGATTGTGATGTAGAATTTCCATACAAACAAATTATTATTAACATCAGATATGTTACCTTGGGTATGTGCCCTAATTTGTCACATGAAATATGCGCAATATGAAATTTTGTCAATGACCTTGACATATTCACAATACTATAATTAAATGCATTAAAATTTGTTATTTACATGATCCTTATATTCATTTTTCACTTTGTTATAACGTTGAACACAACATCAACACATTTACCACCTATTAAATGATGTAAATTGGGATTGGGCTTGTGATCTAGATGACCAAATGTCTAAAAATGGTTGTATAAATTTTCTCAATCAAGTTCATATTTGTTGAATTACACAAAAATGTTCATGCATAATTGTTTCAACTATAAAGAATGACTTGCCCTTACATGAAATAAGTTGTTTGGTTTTGGATATTTCTTTCTTATCTTGTCTACCCCTTAAAAGGAGCCCAATTGCTTGTATTGTGAAAATCAATCTATTATGCATTTGGTGGTAAATCATGAATTTTATCAATGCACAAAACACATTGATCTTTAATTCCACATGCATTGAAAATTCTTCCAACGGAAGGAAGTTGACATGACTTATCTTTATATTCAAAATCAAATGTCAAATGTATTCACCAAAGCCCTTCCAACTAGTAAATTTTGATATTTTTGTTCCTTTTTTAGTTTTTAGAATGTCATTGAGGTGGGAGAATCTAGTAATGATCAATGATTGTTCTCATATTTTCCACAATGAATAGGAGTGTTGAATATGAGTTTTCAATTCCATTGAGTATAGTATTGTTAAAGCAACTAGGTTTACATTATATGCCTTGTCATACTATTCACATGCCACATCATCTTTCTACTAGGTTTTTAATTTGATACTCCCTTTTAGTATTTTGCATGTTCAAAGTGTGTTTCTAATAGCTTATTACCTTTACAAAGAATTCAAAATTGGAAACATGTGAAGATGTTTCTTCAAGTAACAAAATCAATACACAATGAATCAACCATCAATAATAACCCACAATCAATAAAATTAACATAACGTAAAATAACATAACATAACTTGTTTATATACAATTTTCCAGAAACATGATTGAAAGAAATCCCTTACATGTTTAATCCATCGACCTTAAAATGCCAAGCATATTCAATATTTTTCATAGTTCAACAAAAGCTACAATCACACATTTTTAAATATCCAAAATGACAATGTTGTGTATTGGTTTTCAATGACCAAATATGCAAATGGTTTAAAGTTGTTTGTGACTTTTACAATCTTCCAACTATAGCATCAAAAGTAATCTAACTATGAACAAAAGTAGTTTGTTTTGTTTTACAGTTATGAGATCCATCGAACCAAGATGCTTTAGATCGTGTTTTTGGTATTTTTGGAAAGCTCTCAACGAGGAGGGGTGCACGGGCTTGGTTCCATGACGTTTGGACTTGCAGTACAATTTTTTTTTAATATTGAATGATTTTTTCACTCAAAATTAAATTGAATCATAACTCAACATTTTGGACAAATTGGAATGTACCTTTGATGTTATTGGAAAGATCTTGATGAGTAGGATTTAATGGAATTTGTTTGGTAAGATTTGGATTCAAAATGTGGGAGATAGTGTTTTTTAAACAATTTATGTTATTGAAAATTCAAATAAATTCCTAAAAACCAAGTTTTGGAAGGAAAAATCACTTGAGGACGTGGTAACACTTGGGCCAATGGCACAAGCCACATTAGTGGATATTATATCAATAGTTGAACTTGACCCAAATGCATTTGACAAATCATAAACAACCGAACGTATGACAAAGTAAAAAATTGATTATGATAACTATTGTAATTATAACATGTTGTACTGGGATGGAAACACAAAAATGTGACCCATGTGAGGTCTAACCAATGTTAATAAGTATCAACTTAGTTTCATATTGAAAAATGTTTGGTGTACTTCAAGTACATTATCATTTTACATATATTATGGAAACATTTGATTAAGTTTGAAATGAATATAATGAATATAAAATGCCTAAAAAGATTCTTCAACATTATAACTATTCCTCTTGTTGCTTAATCCCATGTTTTCAATTGGTTGGAAATGTCTTGAAAATAACATAGTCACGAACAATAATAGTTTACACAATTTTATAATAGTCTATTGTGAATTTTTTGAAGTCATAAGAATTAAAATAATTTTCATGTTGGATTATAAATCAAAAAATTGAAAATATTCTCTTTGGATAATTAATTGACACGCCCCCAAACTCCTTAAAAGACCCAAAAATGGGTCCCATAGTGTAATAATGGAAAAAAATAATCAAAACGCGTTCCTTAACTTGCAACACTTTTGGGGTAAGAGGGGAACGTGTTAGAGCTCCAAGATGGGATTAAAATGAACTCACAAACAAGAGTTCAAGATGAAGTCAACCTGCACAACTAAAGAGAGAAGGCGATTAATGCAAGTAAAACACAAGTGGTGTGGTGGACTTAATAGGAACAACTTCAAGCATAAATTTTACAAGGCCTACAACCTTTGGGAAAAAGCACCACTCCCCTCCCTATAGTATACTATGTGATTATTCACGCCCAATTCATAAAAAAAACCCCCACTTAGGATATTGGGTGGCTATTCACAACAAAAAAAAACTCGCCCCTTTGGAATTACATTTTGGTAACTTACAACAAGATCAAAGGAAGCTTGATAGAAGTCGTCCTTCGAAATCTTGAAGAAATCCTCATGCAACTTTTATTTTGCAACATATTTTGGGCACTTGATGGGTCCCTCATTGGGGACAACTTTGACGATTTATGCGTATTTGCTATAGTCATCTTCCCAAGTTAGGGACCTCTAGAATTCAATCGTCAAAGCATGGGAAGCCTTCGAAAACATGTATTCCAAAAACCAACCAAGGATGTTTGATGTTAGGAAAAGAATCCTAGACAACATTCCATGGGATCTTAGAACCTTTGAATTAGACATAAATCGATGGAATTGGGTGAGCATGTGCCACAATGCGAATCTCGTCAAGTGGGTCATTGAAATAGTTGGCGCCTTCATTGTAGCACAAGAATATTCGTGCACAAACCTCGACAATCAATTATTTCATGTCAACCCAATCATCGTTCAAATACCCCTCCTCAAGGTTAAACTTGTGTGTGTTTTTATGCAGGTCAAAAAATCACACACACTCATTTCCCCTGGTACGGAGGACCCCTCTAGTAAGGAAGACATGTTTTGGTTTCTTGAATATGGGTTCATTATTGATATTGAATGGGACCCCAATGAATGGTTTTGGAAAAGGCTAGGAACAAAATTTTTAATCCCCTTCTACCAATATACTTCTCGCACTGAATATTGGTCCATCATAAGGCATGAAGGACAAAGTCAGTCATCATCATTATCCTCAACAAGGAAAGACTAAAGACGAAACACATTATTAAAACTTTTAATCAATTTTGGCACAATTTGAGACTAAAGAAAGTAGCCATGTTGATTTGCTTCACCCTTTCTCGTGGAATATTTGTGGGGGCTTGGTTAAAGTAGATGGGGATGGATGAAAATTGCACCATTTGTCATCAAGGAATGCTTAAAACTATTCAACATAGGTTCATCAAATGTCTTTATGTTCTTTCGCTCTAAAGGGCCTTCATATGGTTGTTGAACCATTGGGGCTTCATTGGTTTTGCATTTTTTTTTTGGACTCATGTTATTTTTGGAGACATTTTTAAATTTATTTTGGTGACACCAATTTTCACCATTTCCAAGACCATTCATGTGGCTTTACCTACACTAATAAGCTGATTAACATTGTAAGAACCTTTTTCCTATTTAATTTATGAAGTCATAGATGTGCCTCTACTTTTAAATATAGTTTTTTCTCCATTTAGTCCATTTTCCATTGTATTTGGACCTCCATTGTTGAGGTCGGCATTGCAACTTGGGATGTGATTCAACTTTAGGCTAGTTTTAAGGATCTCCTTAAGCAAGCTAACTTAAGGTTATTTAATGAAATTTGGTGTTGTCATGGCATGTTTATGGATTGGGATGGTCGCTTCCACTAGAAGCACCTTTTGTTGTTGTATTTTTTTGATGTTGATATGTGATGTGGTTGTCTTGTTTTCCTCATCTTTTGGGGTTTTGTTTGTGATTCTTTGGGGGTGCTACATCCAAATGATATTTTTTTTGGGATTCCCAAGTGCGAGTCCCAAAATTGGGACTTTTGTTCTCTCAAAACTTTGGATGCTCATATCTTCCTTAAATCAAACATGTTTAAATCATGTGAAAATAATACCTTGTAGCCTTCAAAAATATCTTTCCAATGGTGTATCACACTCCTTAATTGGTGATCATTTGACCTTTGTTGTAAGGGGATTTGTGGTTAGAAATTAATTATTGGCCTTTCTTTTGATCATAACTCATGCATATCATGTCTAAATGAACAATGAGAGGGCATTTTAAACATCCACACTCTAAGAACTTTTTAATGGTATTTTGGGGGCCCAATTTGGTGCTTGTTTGCCTTTTCAACCAAGGTTCTAAACATTTGAGACTCCCACACAAGTGTAATTCCCAAAGTGGGAGTGCATTTAAGAGTCATTGGGCTCCATCTCTTGCATTTTCACCCATCTGTGAATGTTTCTTTCACACCCAAACACATTCTCTTGGCTTCATGGGCTTTTGCACTCCACATATAGTCGCGAACCCAATGTTAAATGCAAAAAATAAGAGAGTTTTTTTTATTGTAACACCAATCTTGTTTTGCCACATCAATTTGATTACTTCAATCATTACTTTTTAATCAAACCACAAAAGGAGGTGGTTGTGGGTCATGTTTTTATGTTTGCACCCGATGTTTATTGACATGCACCTATATAATGTCATTCCATAACAAACAAATTGTTATTAGTTCTACCCATAAAGAAAATATTATGCATTTATGTAAGATTTGGCAATAAAAATAAACAGCCTAATCTTCAACCAATGTGAAGATGAAAATTGTCATGTATTTAAAATGATATTTTAAGCTAGATATGATTTTTGTTATTTGATTGATGGCCATTCCATCCAATTTGAAGGTTGACATCTCTCATTATTGTTAAGGAGAAGAAAAGTCATTCTTTATGTTGATCAAAATTCACCAAATTGGACTTCTTCATGGAATTCAATGCATTTATTAAATTGTCATTGCAACACTTGAGACCCAACCATAGGTAAAGAATTTTTGACCTAAATGTCTATGATTAAAATGGGTGAAGATTACAAATTCAATCTAGGATGTCTTGGTTTTGTTGTTTATGTGATTTAAATGGATAGGAAATCCATCCACAAATAGGTTTTTGTTTGCAAATTCACAAATTTTATAATTATGCAAAACAAAATGGCACAATTTTCCTGGGGCCACCTTTAGGTGCCATGGGTCAAAAAAGGTACGTTCACAAATGCCTCCTAAAAAGCAACATGTGAAAAACATTTGAACATAAAGACCACAAGGTTGTGTCAAAAATAATCTCATGATGTATTTCAATGTATCAAGGCAACACCATTTATTATGAGGATTAAGTTTATGAACTTTTCATGTGACATGGGTCTTTTGGTTGATGATGGTTATGTAATGTGGCAAAGATAGTGATGAATGTAGTAGGGGTGTTGGTGTTGTTAAACTATCATGGAGAATATCATGGCATGAAAGTCACATCTCTTCTTCCTCCCTTCATTAGATGTTTGTTTCCTTTCACTCCTTTTTATATTTGTGTGGGAATGCAATGTTTTTGGATTGGATAACTAATGTTTGTTTTCTTGCTTATTGAATGTAGATTTAAACCTAGAATTGGATTCCATGTGGTGGCAACTCATATAGATAGTCCATGTCCTTTTTTTTCATTCATCAAAAGGAATTTTCTTGCACATTCCCTGGAGCTATTAAAAGTTCCTAAAAGGCTTTGGATACACTAAAACATGCATCCTTGTAAATGAATTGCCAAAGTTGGAACTTTTAATTTATCTTGAATTTATTTTGAATTTATCATCTTATTTTGAAAGAGGTATATATATATAATCATGTTTTGAAGATGGTCTGGTCTTGGGTTGGTATTAATTGGTAATCAACTATGTGTTTCGAATGGGATACTTTCATCAATCTATTTTTCAATAGTCATATGATTCTATTAAAAAGATACATAGTGAAAAAACTATACAAGTCATAGAGTCGATAACTAATTTCAAACGTTGAGTTTTCATAATTTTAATACATTTTAGTTTAAGGCTCATTCAAATTGGTTTTAAAATTGAGTTCTCAATTTGGTATTTTTTAATCTTTCTAACTCAATCAACAAAGTACAACAATATATGGTTCACAACTTATCATATTTGATCAAACATTATATTTGAATAATGCATATGAAAAATAATTAAGGCCTTTTGGCCATATTAGAAACTTATTCATTTTGCATTCAAATTACTTAACCATGTCATTGTTCACAATGATTTTGTTTCAACATGTAATAAAGGGCTTGGAGCCATTATGCAATAAACTATTTGTTATTTTTGCAAATCAATGTTTAATTAATCCATGTGGTAAAAATTATTTCACAAATATTATGAAAATGTTTATGATATATTTAAAAATTCTTATGTATGCATAGACATTGGTTACTACTAGATGGCAATTGCTTCAACATTCCAACCTTCCTCAATCCCTTTAGACCTATCCATACACACACATTCTTTCCACAACAAATAGGCACTAAATTTTAGTTTTTTTCACATGCATGCATAGGGTCCAAAGTTTAAAGTTAATATATTTTTATGACATATACTACATATTTGTATATTTTCAATAGATGTATTTTGTATCCATCCTTCCCATCAATGCATCCTTTTTATTTTGTATTCATGCACATATGAAGTTTTATATTATTGGGGTGAGCACATCTTCACCTCTTAAGAACTCTCAAGGGCTTTTATCAAAAAATTGGCAAATCTTATATATATATATGGCAAAAAAATCCCCCCTAAAAAATCATTGATAGGTAAGGTGATTGCATTTTGGACCTATATTTTTAAACATGTAAAACTAGTTGCCCCTTGTAATAATGCTTTTACCTTGAAGTTGGATAAGAAAATTACGTAAATATATAACTACTTGAATTAATACATTTTAATCCATTTAAATAAATTTTTGGGTCCATGAACATACAAAACTCACCTTTTTACCCTATGCAATTTTCCTTTATTTGGTGATAAGTGAATTTGTTTGGAAAAAAAAAAAAAGTATGTGAAAAGGAAGCTTTTAATGACAGCTCATGTAGCTAGTTCACCATTGGTTGGATATGCATTCTACTTGTCATACAAATTTTTGTTCATGGATTGATCATTTCAAATATTGACCTTTTTTATTAGGACTAATGATAGTAGATCCAAAGTAGTGTTTTTCTCCTAGAATTGAAGAAACAAAAAAGAGAACCATTTTATTTTGGATATTTTAAAAACATTGTGTAGATGATAATCCTTTAAAAAAAAAGACAATGGAAAGATGTTTTGAACATAAATTTCATATATGACAACCCATGATGAAAAAAGAATCTTGGGTTCATTTTGATTTTGAAAAGTTTGTGCCTTTGTAATGCCCTAGATTGTGACTAAGTGAGAATGGTGCAAACTACATTGGAAGTACAATTGCATAGAACATGCTAATAGTGCCCATGGTAGTGTGTTGACCATGCTTATCACCATTATAAATCTTGTCTTTGATGCTTTAAACATGATTTATCAATGACCATTATTATTCTTTGCATCTTGTGTGACTCAAGATTCAAAGTTGTCAAAGACAAAGTTGAAAACAAGTCTACATTTACAATTTTCTTCATGTGACACATGTCATATTGGAAATGTACATGTGATCAAATGAAGTAGAAATTAATGTCAATACTAAAGATATTTAAGTAAATTTTAAATGAAAATTAATTCCAAAACAAGAATAAACATGTTTAATGTACTTGTATACGTAACATATTTATTCAAAAAATAGGAATTAGATCAAACATATTTGTAGCACGTCCTTCCAATTTGGACCTATGAAGGTTTGCCTTGAAAGTTCT
>Ga0209208_10006805_pt1 | contig 15710 bp, 10 predicted proteins | sample S1TSphfallax_3_FD_187694 | JGI IMG/M metagenome (GOLD analysis project Ga0209208, IMG submission 187694) | Host-associated microbial communities from peat moss isolated from Minnesota, USA - S1T2_Fd - Sphagnum fallax MG (SPAdes) (version 2) | ecosystem: Host-associated > Plants > Peat moss >...
GGTGTTTCAAGCCAACTTTCTAATGTGATTAGTGTACATTTATTCACTTAGACACAAATATGTAACAATTGGATATTCATGATAGTCATAATTTACTTTATTTTTAAAGCCTCAATCAAATTAATGTAACTTCTATAAACATTCAAAGTAAATGAATTTAAAGTTATGTTACTTTTAATAGTTTATAGACTTTTAGTTTTGATTCCAACTGTATTCACCATAGCTAGCAAATGTCCAAGGATTCTTGTCTTCATCCAAGCCAAAAATATACATAATTTCTCTAATGCAAGTTGAAAAAAATATTGAAATTAATATTATGTGTTGCATTTTTAATATTAAAAAATCAAAATTGAGTTGTCAAATCCATTCATGTAGTATGATAACAATCGACATTCTCCCATGTGTATACCCCATATGTTATTTATCATTGTTTTCATTCAAATTTAACTACACACACTTCACATAATCATGTTATCACTTTTTATTAACCGTCAACTTAAGGTGAACAAAGACAATTCATTAAGCTCACCACTTTGTGATGGTTGTTGATACATGTAAATAGATTCAAGAACATTCTTACAAGGCCATTATAATCATGTTATGACCCTAACCTTGGGCCTTGTGACATATTGAAATCAAGGCTAAAATAAGTCGAAAATGACGTCAATGCATGTAATTGTTCAAACATACCTATAATAGAAGTGGAAACTATGTGGGAATGCAACGGAAGCACTCTCATGACTCCAAAGTGCATTCTCAATTTGAGAAATAAAACTTGGGAATGGAATTCAAAGATTTTTGGGGCTAGGTTTGGAAAATCAAGATTTTCTTTTTAGTGAAATGATCTTTGAATCATTGGAAATGATACAAATGTGAATTATAATATGGTTAGTTTAAATTGCCAAAATAAACTTATGACCTAAAATATTAAATGATTGTTTGAATAATCATGATGGAAATAGAAATTTCAACTCTCACCCACTAAAAAAGATGATTTAGGGAATCAAATGATGTATATTTAAAAAATTTGATATGATGTTAACAAAGTATATTCATGGGCTACAAGACAGAGCTTTATATCATCCCAATTGGATACATTTTGAAGGGATTACAACTTCCCAAAATTTCTACTATCAAAACTTGGGAATCTCAAGACTTTCATTTTTGGGAATTTAAAGGAAAAGCCATTGGGATGTCGCTTACATGATGAGATATAAAATATATTATATAAGAAAGAGTGCCCCCTTTAAGAAGTTGGGGTTGTGATGAGTTTTGTGAATACATGTGAACCAATGAAATTTGTTTATTTTGAAATTATATTAGCTAGTTGACACACCCCCAAGCTCTTAGATGGATTTAATTGCGAGTCCAAATGTGAAGATAGCAGAAGGAGAAGGAATTGGGGCACGCTCTCTGGTTCACAACACTTCGGGGGTAAAGGGGCGTGTTAGAGCTCCAGGATGGGGACTAGGAATATTGACAAGCAAATCAATTACTCACACAAAATTGCACAAATCAAACAACAAGTTGATTAGTGCATAGTTAAAGCACTTTTGGTGCATGGATGAGCCACGAACAAACATGGACTCATAAGACTCACCCAAGCCCCGACTTGGGGGAAGCCAACACCTTCCCCCTTATAGTATTCTTTGTGCTTTGCCATGGGGCCAACACCCAAATGTCATTTTGTCTCGGGACTCTCAAGTGGAAGTCTCGAAATTCCTAAAATTTGGACTTTCGTGACTTTGGAATCCCATAATTTTGTGTGCAAACCTTCGATTATGGTGAGATTTGAAGCAAAGTTGTAGCCCTTGTTAAGAACTTTCCAATGGTATATGGCACACCACCTGCACGCAAGGAAATCAGGGCGACTTTCGACTTTTAATGGTTTGGAATCAAATTAGCAATTTGACTCCCGACCATTTTTTTGGCCATAACTTGTGTTTTAAGTACTCAAATGGGTCATGTGAGCCCATTTTAAACATCTACGTTTTAAGAGCTTTCCAATGAATCCAATTGGTTTTGACCCTTGCAATCGCTCTCTGAAAATTTGGGAGTCCATTGAGACTTCAACTCCCAAAATGGGAGCTCATTTGGGAGTGTTGGGGTTCTTTCCCTCACATTCTTTCACACTCCCGAAAGCATGAAATGTAATTCACAAGCTTCACTCTTGGCTTGCATCTTCGCAAGCCCTTGCCTTGGTAGAAAACCCAAGGCTAAGGTTATGACACTAATTCCATTTGTTCAATTTTGTAGATTGAATTTTAATCTAAAAATCAATTCATGTTAGTTTTATTTTGAAGTTTTCCCTTATGTTTAGGAATGAAGAATTAAGGAACAATGTTTCTCTTAGGAATTTTGTTTGTGGTTAAAATGGTGATCAACCCTATAAATATTTAACCAAATTTGGCCCTATATATATTATCATTTTATTTTATTTTTGTTCTAATGATGAACAACCTAATTTTATTATTTGACTTTTAAAAAAATATATTGTCAAGTTAAAAAAAAGTTGTTAAGGCACATTATCTTAACACAACTAAGATTATGAAATATTTTATCATCAATATTACTTGAGGAATTTGGGATGCATCAAATCATAACATATTCATTAAAGAAATTCGTAAAGTCACATTGAGTTACACCTTGTGTTACACCCTGTATTTCAGGTTTTACCTTGAAAAGCAATGCATCTATAAAGTCACCATGAGTTACAAGGTTTTGGGAAAACACAAGGTGAATCAAGGTTGGACTACATTGGTACTCCATTAAGTGAGCATTGGGGGATATGGGGTGTGGGGGTGGCAAGGTTAGTTCATGAACTCATAATGTAAGGAAGGGGAGGGGCATGGATTTTTTCCAAACTTAACATTGAGGCTATTTGGGGAACTTTGATTAAACACAACATTTTTTACTATAAAAATTTCCTCCAATGGTGACCCCAAGATTAACCCCTTACCCTCTCAGAGGGTTTCTTTATGAAATTTTCAATAACTTTGGCAAAAAAAATAGGTGATGTTTCGAAGGGTTTGGGGGATTTTTTTTAATGGTTGGTTTGGGGATCATCACCTAAGGCACTTTGGATACCTATCTATCTAGGTGCCTATTTTGGTTAGGGATATATAAACCCAAAAAAATTTCAATTTTCTTTCTCTTTTTGCAAGTGCCATTCCAAAGAGATTTTTTTGAGCCAAAAGAGGATTTTGTTTGGGTTTAGGGTTTCAAGTTCATTTTTTTTCCTAGGAGGACCTTATTTCATTCCCACTCCCAATTTGTTATTTTTGGAGTTTGTTATGCCTAGCCTTGACTCAAGCTCCTCAAGTAGCAATGAAAAGTTCCTTGATGAGATTAATGTCGAACGTTGAATTGCGATGCAAGCCACAATCGCATGTATCAACACTTGGGAGTTTTTCATACCAATAGAGTTAGAGGAGGGTGGTGAACAATATATGGACCTTAACATTGGCATGCAAAATGTCTTGATGACCATGTGGGCCACACCATGTTTGTTCAAATCCTTGACCAATTTCAATTTGACTAAGTTTGAGGAGTTGACACAACTTGTGGTTCCCATTATCATTGGTCATGCGAGGTCCACCAAGGAAACACACCACATTTATGGGCAACCGTCCAAGTTGACCTTGGAACAATGCTTGTTCAACTACGCTTGTTCAACCTCATATTGTATATGAAGCATGATAATGTCACCAAATGTGATGCGTTCTTATGGAATTGGAAAAAAAATGCAATAAATGATGATGGCATTTTTATTGCATCTTGCATCATTTTTGCCATTTTCAATGAGATACGATGGCCCACTATTAAAGAGCATCAAATCTTGGCTTCGCAACTTCCACAATTCCATGGCTGCATTAGATTTATTGATGGACTTTTCATCAAAATTCATAAGCCATGGAACAATCCAACCCATCGAAGTTAGTTTAATGGGCAAAAGAAAACGTATTGCATGAACAACACAATGGTGGTGGACCACCATGGGTTGTTCATATATTTGGACCTCGAGTCATTCCATGATGTTAGTATCTTGTGACAATCAGACATCCACACAAATGAGCATCAACATTTTGTTCACATAAACAAATACTTTGAATATTTGTTGGGCAACCCAAGGTACATGGGTGAGGATATGTTTGTGATGCGACACATTGGGAGGCATGAATTGGCACTTGGAATTAACCTTGTTGCAATTGTAATTTATAACAAGATGCATGTAGGTATTTATTTTTTAATCACCATCTCATTTCATTTGTATTAATAGGGTTTAGGACTTTTAAGGTTAGGGCTTACATTTTAGGATTTTGGGTTTGTTTTTAAAATTTAGGGTTTGGATTTAGGCTTTCATGTTCAATGTTTTAATGTTTAAACTTTAGGTCTAGATGTTAAGATTTAAAGTTTAGGATTAAGTTTTAAGGTTAAGTTTTAGAGGTTTAAGTTAGGGTTAAGATTAAGGTTTTAGTTTAGGTTTAGGCTTTAAGGTTATGTTTTAGGGGTTAAGGTTAGGATAAAGGGTTAGAATTTAGGGTTTGGAGTTTGGCTTTAGGTACTAAGGTTAAATTCTTGGCTTTGGGTTTAGGATTAAGTTTCAAGAACTAGTTTTATGTTTAGGTTTTAGGGTTTAATTATAAGGGTTAGGGTTTAGATTAGGGTCAAGATTAAGGTTTTCATTTAGGTTTAGGCTTTAAGGTTATGTTTTAGGGTTTAGGGGTTAAGGTTAAGATTTAGGGTTTGGAATTTGGGTTTAGATTTTAAGGTTAAATTATTAGCTTTGCGTTTAGGATTAGGTTTTATAAAGTAGTTTTAAATTTAGGTTTTAAAGTTTAGTTATAGGGGTTAGAGTTTCGATTAGTGTTAAGATTAAGGTTTTTGTTTAGGTTTAGGCTTTAAGGTTATGTTTTAGGGTTTAGGGGTTAAGGTTAAGATTTAGGGTTTGGAATTTGGGTTTAGATCTTAAGGTTAAATTATTAGCTTTGCGTTTAGGATTAGGTTTTAATAACTAGTTTTAAGTTTAGGTTTTGAAGTTTAGTTATAAGGGTTAGAATTTCGATTAGTATTAAGATTAAGGTTTTTGGTTAGGTTTAGGCTTTAAGGTTATGTTTTAGGGTTTAGGGGTTAAGGTTAAAATAAGGGGTTAGGATTTAGGGTTTACAATTTGGGTTTAGATCTAAAGGGTTAAGTTCTTGGGTTTTGGGTTTGTAATTCAGTTTGAAGGCTAAATTTTTTGTTTAAGTTCTAAGTTTAAGCTTTATCCTTAAATTTTTAGTTAAGGATAAATTTTACCTTTAAATTTGTATGGTTAGTATTTAGTTTTAAATTTTAAGTCAAGTTTAAAATATGATTTATATTAGGGCTAAGGGATTTAGGGTTTCAAAGATCTAGTTTAAAATTAGGGTTTTAGATTTGGGGTTTCAAATTATGGTTGGATGATTTATTTTGAAAATCTAAGGTTTTAGATTTAGGGTTCCAAACTAGGGTTTCAAAAATTAGGGTTTAGGATTTAGTGTTTCATGTTTAGGGTTTTAGATTAGGGTTTCAAAAATTGGGTTTCATATTAAGTTTCACTATTTTGTGTTCCATGTTAGGGTTTCAAAAATTTAGGGTTTCATATTAGGGTTTCAAAACTTTTGTGTTTGGGTTTCAAAAACCAAAAACCAATGTATATTTTTAAAGTGTTTTTCATATTAAGGTTTTTAAATCTTGGACTTAACCATAACAAAAATAATGCAAGTTTTAGGGTTAGGGTTTAATGGGGTATTGGAGGCTTAAAGTCCAAATGGAAAAGGTTGATGAAAAGATTTGATTCAACAAAATAAAAGTACAATCACCTTTTCAGGGCAACAACACTTGAATAAACTTCCTACATAGGCGTTGCCAAGATTTCATGATTGAAGTCATTGGTGAGCACCAAGACAATCTTGTAAAACATGGGTGGGATGGCAACTACTAATCAGGTCCAAATTCTTTAAGGTGTACCACCAAGGACAAAAAGGACCTAGTCCTCAATGGAATCCTATTTTGTCCTATATTTTGATCCCCATTAATATTAATCAATCAAAAGGTGTCAAATATTTTATAAGTGCCATATTTTAGACCATTATAATTCTAAATTCCATCAATGTCACCCATTTTGTGTTTTTACATGGTTAAATAGGACTATATAAAGGAGTACAAAAAGGGTGACACATTGACAATATTTTTGTATTCCTTAAAGAATTTGGACTCAATCATAGGTTTAACAACTCTTTGACCTTAACTTTAAACTCCTCAGCCATAATGACATAACATTCTCAATTTACCTTTAAGTTCCCTATCTTAAAATCTTTTTTTTCTATGCTAACATCCACATTTGCTCTTAACAAGGCCTTTCGATCCTCCACATTGGCCTCTAAGTTGCTAATGATGATGGTCAAGCTTTTTTATTAGGATTGCAACATTTTAGATTTGGTCATGGGGCGTTCAAAAGTTGGAATAGGTGGGGGTGTAGTAGGTCTTGATGACAACCCATGTGTTTCATCAGACATAGGGCTAAGGTTATGTGTAAAAATTGTAGAGGATTGAGAAGAAGGGTTTGATGTACCTTCAATCATTGATTGACGCCTTTTCAATACATTCCTTGATGCATGCCCATCAATTATCTTGAGTTGTGCTAGAACTTGATTAGATTATAGGGTAGCCTTTTTCATGCCCTATTCGTTTGATGTGTCGATTTTCAATTCCTTCAAGCATTATTGTAGCATGTCCTTCAAACTTTCAAGATGAAATTCAAAATCTGGGAATTATTTCTTGTAGTAGTCATTATACATAGCTTTTCAAACCTAACTAGGTATAAGTTGTGTTGCATTGTTCATGACCCGATTAAAAAATATAAAATGGTGGTTGTATGATGCGACCATAGAACTTAGGTGCACATAATTTACAATGCACCTCACGTTTTTGTCTTTCCAAGGTGCTTTTGTGGGCCTTGTGTAGCCTACCAGTTCAAGTTCACTTTCTTGTGTGTCAAAATAAAAACCTTCCATAACTACAATAAGCACTAAAGGTTCTCTTAAATAACAAATTTTTTGGAACTCCCAGTTTGGATCCAATTTTTTTGAAAAATTAGATGTAAACAACACTAGTTTGGAACTAGAATAAGAAGTTATAGCAAATTTATGATAGTGAGAAAAAAAAAATTCATTGAAAGGTAGGGTTTCAGTAAAGTTAGAGAGTCTAATGATTAAACCTACAGAGAGTGAATGAACCTCAAGTATAAATAAAATGAAATTGAGGATTAAAGTAGAGATAAAAAGCCAAAAATCTAACAACAAAAAGCTTCAAAGTTTTAAAGGTGCTTGACCTTTCACAAGTTGATGCACTCATGAAATCCAAAACATTAGTGTAAGCCTAAAAAAAATATGCTTTAAGGTTATGATTATAAACCTTACAAATTAATGTTTGCACCCATCCACATTCAATCCAACTTTCATATTACACTTTCATCAAAACCCTATTTGCCAACTATCAAATTAGAAAGCTTCCTTCTCAATTACAAGGGATGTTCAATTCACATTATGTTCGGAGTTGGGAGGGATTGGAGAATCTTTTCCAATGGAGTTGTAGATAAGGAATTTGAAGCTATCATTGCCTCAAATATATAGCTATCTACAACTAATCAAAGGACCTTAAAGGAAGATGAGGCTCATAAGCGAATATATGGATGGAGTGAAAATGGGAATGATGAAGGTTCCTTACTTGTAGAAATATTGCAAGTAGATGGAGGAAGGTCAATTGTTGATTATGAAAGCAGAACTCACATCTTTGGAAGGAGTGCAAACTTTTTGGAGCTAGGAAAACAAAAAATGACAATAATAGGAGATAATCTCATAGTACTAAAGTTTTGTGCAAGGCTCAACCTGTCAATTAGAGTGCACATTGTAATTTTTTTATAAAACAATTAGAATGTGATAGTGGTGCATGATTAACTTCAAGTTTCACATAACACTATTAGGGTTGGTCTTCACTCATCATTCCATTTGGAAGGAATATTCTTCCAAGAAGAACTCATGTGAAGATTGGGTAGCTATTCAACTTCACAACTACTATTTCCATTTTTGTGATTATGCATCCTATCATTTATTGGGCAATTAGTGGATATAGATGTAAGGATTTAATATTTATACATAAATACCCAAATCATATATGTTTGCAATATGGCCAAAAAGCTTGACAAGTTTTAGGGGAGATAATGCAAACAACTTGGATTTTGATCACCTACAAGGTTGGTGAAGACATCCAAAGGTAGGAAATTGAAGAAGAAATATAAACATTAGTTAGAAGGAAAAAAAATGTTTTTTAATAAATGTTCTAGAAAGAGAGTGAGAGAGAAAGAGATTCTAACAAGTATGAAAAAGTCTGAGATAGAAGGATTAGACGGTGTGAGTTAGTTGATCAAAACTTTAAAGAGAGAGAGAGTAAAAGAGAATCGGGATTCTATAGGTTTTTAAAAATGAGATAGAGAAGCCTGAAGCGATGTGAGTGGGTTTCGATATGTTGACATTGAATGCAAACATAGAGAGTGAGAGAAAGAAGTTAAGTTCTAACAAACTAGAAAAAGAGGGGATGAGATATTAAGGTAATTGAGAGGATTGAGAGAAAGGGATTTTGACATATTAGAAAAAGAGAAAGAGAACTTTTGATAGACTAGAGAGAAAAATAGAAAGATGATGAAATTCTAACAAGCTTGAAAGAGTGAAAGAAAAGCTTGAGGCGGTGTGAGTGGGCTCGAATACATTAACATTGAATGCAAGTAAAGAGAGAATGAAAAAGAGGTTAAGTTCTAACAAACTAGAAAGAGAGAAGGGGGATGAGATATTGATGTAATTGAGAGGAATGAAAGAGAGGCATTTTGACAAACTAAATAGAAAGAGAAAAAAGAAGAGAAAGAGCTTTTGATAAACTAGAGAGAAAAACAAAGGATGAGATTCTCAGAAATTTGAAAAAGTGAAAGAATGAAAGAAGCTTGAGGCGATGTGAGTGGGTTTGGATACACTAACATTGAATGCAAGCACACAAAGAGTGAGAGAGAAGTTAAGTTATAACAAATTAGAGAGAAAAAAAAAAGGGATGAGATATTGATGTAATTGAGAGGAATGAAAAATAAAGATTTTGACATACTAGAGAGAGAGGGGGGGGGTTTTTGATAGACTAAAGAGAAAACCAAAGAGAGGATGAGATTCTAATAAACTTGACAAAGGATGAAATTTTGATAAAGTTTACTAAATGATATTCTGGTAAAATTTGCAAAGGATGAGGATGAGATTCTAATGAAGTCTATTGAATGTAGGTCCAAAGAAAAAGACAGTGAAAGAGAAAGGATAAGTTCTAACATATTAGAAAGAGAGAAGGATTCTAATAGAATAGAGAAAGAAAGATTCTAGTAAACTAGAGAAAAGATTAAATTCTAACACAATTGAAAAAGTGAGAAAATTTGGGAATTTGACAAATTGGAGAGAGAAAGAAATAAAGATTCTTGTTTGTTAGGGAAATAGGAAGATAGTTTACTTAGAGATAAAAATTTCAAGCATAATGAAAAATATTACAACTTGAATTGAAAGAAAAATTTGGCAATTGATCGTAGGTTACAAAAATTATAGGCAGAATACATCATGGGTCTACCATGGGATTGGTGGAATAGGTGTGTTATTATACATGCTATCTTCAGAAGCAAAACTAGAGTGAGTTCAACTAGGTCTCAGGGTTCCATGAGCTTTTGCAAGGTTCAAAGTTCACCCTCAAATCACATTTTGAGGGATTGCCTTGGGGTATGACTAGTGGTTACATGTTGGAGGTAAGATTAATTCTAACTACCTCTTATGCGTTCCAAGGAACACTTTCACCTAGAATGAGAAACCAAGGTTTGTTTATTTGATAAAGTTGCCAAAGCATTGATAGGGTCAATGGCAACAAAATGAAAATGTGTGCAAGTACTATGAAATCTAGGAAAGGAGGCAACAATGTACACTTTGTTTCCAAGCATGTTTCCAAGAACAGGTTTTGGGTACACACAAATTCATTGGGTTTTTGGGTTAGATTAGGGTTTGCAAAACGATATGAAGTAGTTGCCTTCTTGTGGGATTGAACTAACTATGTTTTAGCTATGGTTTGCACAAGGTTATGAACTTTGCAACAAAAAGTGCAAATAGATGAAGTATACATGGAAAAAGACCACACATAAAACCAAAATGTTTCCCAAATTATGAAGTTTTTTGCATAATCATAGAAAACTTCATCCTTGTCTATTGTGACCATGGCTTTGGAAAGTTAACCTTAACTTGGCATGTGAGTTGCAATGAGACTTGCGTGATTGTCAAAAAGACTACAAAACTTCATTTCATCGACACTCCTCTTGCACAACAACCTTTTGTCGATAGTCCTTTTGCACGATGACGATGGTGAATGGGGTGTGAGTAAACCTTTGGGGGCTTTTGGCTTTTCTTGTTGTTTCAACCTCTCATTAATTCAAAGATTCTACACCTAACCCATTCACTTAGGACCTTCACACTTGTTCATTCAAAAACTCTACACCTCACACTTGCAATTTGAACCCTCACACTTGTAGCTTCAAGCATTTCTCACTCACAATAGTTGTTGCTCACTTAAAAACTCTACACTTCACATTCGTAGCTTGAAGCATTTCTCACTCATAGATGAAGCTGCTGTTTTGTCAAGGCACACAAAAGATGAAAACCCTACCACCAAGGCGCACGAGAGGGAAACAGAAAAACACAAGGTGAAATTCATGGAAGCATTGAAATTAGTGCATTTCCAAGTTTCACCTTGTATTTTTTTCCTTCATTTTCAACTCACCCTAGCTTTTCGATTGTGCCTTGAATTTTGGTCCAACTTAAGGTGAAAGCCTTGAGTTTTGGTGATTTTACAAATAACTTTATTATTTCAAAAAAATTTACATGACTAGTTTTGATTTGAATTTTCACAAAATCATCATATTTTGTTAACCATGAATTAAACTCCATTTCAAAAAAAAAAAATGTGTAAAACTAATAATTTCATGAAAAGAAAATTAACTAACAATTCAGACACAATAATTTAATCATCATCTTTCCATCCACTAATAAAAGATGACACCAACAAAATCATCCTCACATTCATCTAATGCATCAAAAACATATAATACAAATAGTTACATCTATAACTCAAATATGCAATTATAATTCCATTTTCAACTTCACAAAAACATGAAAATGCCAACATCTCAAGACCACCAACTATGATAAATTGAGTCCTCGTTAAATGAAAAGCCAATCAAAGTAGCTTCAATAAAATTATCGTATCAATCTTCAAATGCAAGTAAATCATAAAATCACCTAACACATAATCATACATATCCTTATATCACATCACAAATGAACATTAAAAAGACATTCAAATACACTTTCACGTCCTCTTTTTGTTTAATTGTTAGCCTTGCCCCCCTAGCTCCCTTTGCCACACAATATTAATGTAATGAAAACATGATGAAAAAACATTCAAGTGACCAATTTTCACCCAACATTTTATGTTCATTATTCACCACCTAGTGGACATGAGTTTCATCAACTAGTCAATGTGACAAGAACATAACACAATTAATGTGCAAATGCAAAAAAAACATGACCAACAGGTTCTCAATTCACTCCACAAATGCACCCTTCTCCTTCAACCTTGTGACATTCATATTATACAACATTTATGATTCAAATTTACAAATGTAATTTTTCTCTAACCTTCACATACACCTAAAAGTTCCAAGATTTCAACTTTGGCAAATTCAATAGGAAAATAAGAAGAAAGAACACAACTTTTAAAAACTGAAACCACAAGAGTTCACGATGAAAAGAAAAACTTTCCAATTTGCATTGGACAAGCATGGTGGACCCCATTGATGTCATGACTCACCAAATTGGAAGGTGTTCATGGGTGAAATCATCCACATAATGGTGATAAAAACATGGACAAATTTCAATCATGTGGATAATAATCAATTTTAATCAATGTTGTGAAATTTCATCATTTGATTATTTTCAGCAATGTGATAAATTGACGAACATAATTCATCCATGTGGTGATTTATGTTTTATCCACATGTGTTAATTTCACATTTTTAATCAATTTTGTTCTTGGAGCTCAATTTTATCCATGTTGTCAAAGTTCTATCATGTAATTTATTTCATTGTATAATCAATTACATTTTTGTGATCATTTGATGTGGTCACATTTCATCCACCTATGGATATGGATGATTGTATTTTTCGATTAATTGCATTCATAAAACATTTTTTCATCCATTTGGCATACTTGATTGTTGACTTTAATTGAGTTTTATTTCATTCCTGTTGTCAATTTTCATTTATTCAATAACCTTTACCTTTTTCTTTCACCCCTTCCTTCTTTCCAACTTTTGTCTTCTTTCTTCCCCCTTCCTCTTCCCTCTATTTGCCCAATCCTTCCATTTTTTTTCTTGATTAAAAAACATCATGCTTTGTAGGAGACCCGTCTCAAGTGATGAGTTTCCTTTCATTGTTGTTCAAGTTATTTGTTTTGTGTTTAAGAACCGGAAGGTTTTGTCTCTTTTGACGATCTAGAGCCCTTAAGAGACACAAATGAATTCATGAAAAAATACATGAGAATTGAAAAGGGATGCTAATAGGAAGGTATGTATGTGCACTTCAAATAGACTAGTGGGCCTTTATGCAGCTCACCCAAATTGTCATTATTTTCAAGGCTCAAAGGGATACAACTTTTTAGAAGGACTCTTTAAGTCTTTGTTGTATAAGAAAAGTCTTCATTGAAATCATCAATTTTTAATTTTTAATTACTTTTCAATGAATTGTTTTTAACTTAATAACTTTTGCTCCATTAATTCAAAAATTGTGAAACAATGAACATGCACAATGTGTCATCAGAAGCTTTCAAGATATCCAAAATGCAACAAGGGTTTGGGAGAGTTAAGGTGTGATCACAAAACAAAACAAACACCTATCTTAATATCTAGACAGGCACAGTTTTCTTTACTAAATAAATTCAACAAAAAAGAATATAAAAAGAAATTCCCCCTTCTTCACCCAATTGACCCATTGATTCAATTTTCAATATTTTACAATACTATATTTTTTGGAACATGTAAATCCTAATGTTGAAAAGTAATGTAGTAATATATATCAACTCATGATCCTCAAACTATAAAGCAAATTACATAGACATGTGAAGATATAATATATAAATTTGCACAATTTGCAAACTTCCACCAGTTGATCCCTTGAAAAAAATCCTTGGAATGGATTTGTTGGGCTTGTCTACCAAGGCAAGGATATTGTGTTTAGATTCATTATAGAGTATAGTAGCTTAAGGGATTTTGGCCACTAGGTAATAATAGGTCTATTTTCAAAGGAGGATTTTGGAAAGATGGGATTTTGGCTTGTGTTGAAACTTGAGATTAGTTACAGAGTTATAATTAAATCTTGAAGGATTTTGGGTTTGTTTTTAGAGGATTGTTTTGAAGATTCTATATTTGCATGCTGAAATATTTGAGTTTCCATAATTCTTCTTTTGCCTTAAGACACTTTTTAATAATGTAAATGGCAAGGCCACAGTGTGACACAACTCCCTTGTTTTAGGTAGGAAGAAGAATGCAAAACTTCTTCCAGTTTTCAAAGGTTTCCAACATTTGGTCTCACAACAGGAAGGAAGGCAAGGTCTTGTGTGACTAGGTACTCTGCAATGGGAGGAAGAGTTGGGGCAGGGGTTCTGTGCAAAAATGACACTCCCTCTTGTACAGTCAGTTAGGAGAGACTGCAACTCTTCAACAGGGTTACTGCTCCAGAGCTTTCTTCAACAGGGTTGCTGCTGCAGAACTTTCTTCTCTTTGGGTCAGAGGCTATTTGGGGATGGTACCCAGATTCCATGGGATAGGAATAGCAAGCATTTTGCCTTTTCCTGAATTGCAAAAGTGTATGTATGTGTATGTATGTATGTATGTATGTATGTGTATGTGTATGTGTGTATATAAATGAGGAAATAAAATCAGATCATGTATCTTTGGGAGTCCCCAGTGTCTCTGCTTTGATTGTGTGAGAAGGGAGGAAAGAAAGAAGAGAGTAGTGAAAGAGAGCTTCTTGAGAGTCAAGTTTGAGGTTCTGGAACAAGGGTGTTGAAGGTGATAAGATTAAGCATTTTCTCAAGTGGGTGGATAGTAGGAAGGAAGGTTGAAGGCAAGGGGTAAGACAGGGCAAAAGGCAGGCAAGATGTGTTATGCATTGGAGTGTAAGCAGTGCGGTAAGACAACATGGGCTGGTTGTGGCAGACATGTGCCAGGGGTTTACAAGTCCATTCCTCAAGACAAGGTTTGTTTGTGCAAGGACTGGCCAGGAGTCTCCCTCCCTAAGCAAACCAGTGAGGAGAAGAATCCGACTGATGTGGTGGTGGGTCAGGCTGGAGAGTCTGCTTCTGGAGCTGAGAAGAGTGCAACTCAGTTGCATGAGACTGAGTGCGCTGCTGCACTAACTCCTGCTTCAAAGGTTTGTTAAACATACCCTGATTTTCTCCTCCTCCTTCACCCCTCAACTTTCTTCCTATTCCCCTTCACCACGTAGATTTTGTGTTGAGAATTGAAGAAAGATGCCCAATTTTTCACATATGGAAATCACCCATGTGCTTCTTCTGGGTAGGGGGCGCACGATGAACCCTGCGTGAAATGACAAGAGTCAAACTTTGCCCAATTCCGGGTCTCAAAAAACTTTTAGCTCAGATCTCGAGAATGGTAAAATTTCAGTTTCTGCAAAAAGTTTTGCACCCAAGTCCATAATGTAAAATTTGATATGATTGCCATTAGATTTATCTTGTTGAAAAATCTGAAGTATGGGGGGAGGAAATCACATGAATGTTTTCCAATGAATTGAATGGCTGCCATAAGTACCCAAAACAAAGAGGAAAAAGTTCAGGTAACAATGGATTGCTGCTTGGATTTCTCAACAGGCAACTTGAAGATGTGTATTGATGGTTGTTGAAGATGGAGCCAATCAATGACAGTGAGAGGAGATCAGAGGAAGGTCTTGCATGAGGGGGAAATTTTGAAGTGTTTGGTGTTTGTTCTTTCTTTTTCTGTGAGCAATTTGCTCATCAGCTTGGGCAAATGATTGTATAAGTTGACAGTGAGAGAGAGAGAGAGAGAGAGATTACAAAGGATTGATATATAGTTTGCTGTGATTTAGTCATAAGCTTTTGGTCATATGAATAATAAAATGAACATTTTTACCCCCTCTAGAAGCTTTGTTCTCCATTGGGTCTTCTTGTTCCTGGTTGAAAGAACCCAAATTTGGTGTAAATTGAAATGCTTGGAGTGTTGGATTTTTATTGCTTGCAGTTCATAACCTTTTATCTCATGTTTACATGATTTTAGGTTTAGGGTTGTGTATGTAGAAAGAGCAGCAGAGCCTCATTGCCAGCTTACCCTTTCCAAAGCTGTTGAGACGTGTTTTTGTTTCAAGATTTTCTAGAAACTGGGATTACACATCAATGCTGAGAGGCTATGTATGAGTTGTATTTGTTCAAGGTTGGCGGATCAGCTGCGGGTCAAAATTCGGCCAATCAACTGAACTGGTCTTCTTTTTTGAAGGCAGTTGGCTGGAGGCGTTCAGGAGAGTCTTGATTGAGAGGAA
>Ga0209208_10006806_pt1 | contig 15708 bp, 9 predicted proteins | sample S1TSphfallax_3_FD_187694 | JGI IMG/M metagenome (GOLD analysis project Ga0209208, IMG submission 187694) | Host-associated microbial communities from peat moss isolated from Minnesota, USA - S1T2_Fd - Sphagnum fallax MG (SPAdes) (version 2) | ecosystem: Host-associated > Plants > Peat moss >...
ATCTAAAGTTTTGGATTTGTTGCATTAGGTACAAACCTTACTCAACAAGAAATCAATGAGTTCAACCATGCAAGTTTCGATTTGTTGACTATAAATTTAATCATGGGCATTGTTTACTAACCACCCTTCGGAATGGGACTCGAACAAAACCCCATTCTCGGGCCTATGCAAAGGAATGCGAAGAAATTAAGATTAGACAACATGCTATAAACAGTCACAATAGAATGTGAGCCCATAGCGTAATGACATTGAATGTCAAAGTACTAATTTTCAACAAATTAGAAGTGCCCTATGTTGGGAGAGCTTACCACATGGAAATAGGTGGAGGTCATTACATGGTTTTAGTTTATGAAGATCCAAGTTGTACTTGTTTGGATTGAGCCTTTGTAAAGCTAACAAAACAAGGTCACAAATTCTCACCTTACAAACATTTATATTGGATTTTCAACACTTATTTCAATAGTAAAGAGTAATACTTTACACATCAAGCCACATTATTTGTTAAAGAAGTAGTCCAAATGTTGGCCAATGATCCCAATCCTCCACTTGATTTGTTAACATGCTACACAACACTTGAATGATCTAGGGAAGAAAAATACATGTAGTAGTTATGGCCAACCAAATTGAATGAAATTGCAAGCAAAGTTTAGTATGATAACCTTTGCAGAAAAGGGGTTTGACATAGAGCACCGATGCCACATTTAATTTGGAAAAAAATAGCTTGAAACATGTGTGTGTGTGACTCAATTGGAATATACGAACATGTAATTTGAATAATGGAAGTGTGATTTTTCAATGTGTTTGTTTGCACATAAACATGTTGCCATCAAAAGTAAAAGATTTATAATAGCATGCATATCGACACATGTGCCTATAACAATGTATGAATGTGTGATTGGAACAATAGGAATGTTATCATAGTTGTTGTAGTAAGATCACTCAGCAAAATTGTTAATTGACAATTTTTTTCTTAACCTTAATTATAGAAGTTGTTCATAACATGGTGGTTTGTTGTTTGATAAGGTTTTTCAGAAATCTATATGCAATTAGTGTGAAATTGTCACTTATTTTGCTTCTTTGGTACTATTGAAGTGCAATAAGTGGAAACATACACTCTGATGATAACTATGTTGAAACCTATCATCTAATTTAAAAAATTCTCCTAAAAAAATTAAACTCGTAGGATTTTTGCAAAATGGATGAAAGAGGCCATAATCTAGTATCCTTTCACTTTACATTCCTTCAAATAAACTATATGGGTGAAAAACCTTTTAAGGTGTACCACATAGGATGAAAAGGGCCTAGTCCTTACTATAGTCCTTTTCTACCCTATATTTTGATCCCCATAAAAAATAATGAATCAAAAGTTGTCAAAATTTTCAAAAGGATTATATTTTAAACCTTACAATTCTAGATTCCATCATAATCATCCATAAATGTGTCTTTACATGGTAAAAAAAAACTAGGTAAAAAAGATTAAAAAAAAGGTGATGTTATGACAAGATTTTGATACACCTTAAAGAATTTGGACCCATATATATGCACATTCTTTTAATGCAAGTTTTTTTTTTACATTACCCAAATTTTGGGACATGACTATTAATTCATGTATTATTTTCCTTGGAACATGATTTTATTAAATTAAATGAAGTTTTGTGATTACGTTATTGAGATTGTAATGGTCATGTTATATTGCAAGCCAAAATTATGTTCATGAAAAAGGTGAAGGTGGAGACCATTCACATGAGAGTCTTAAGTGCACACATGTTCTTATATATACCTTTTAACTTTCACTAATGCAAAGGTTTTGTGCATGAGCATAACATATTTTCATGGTTTCATGTAAATGTTTTATGACAATATAAAAAAATATCTTGTTTCTATTTGATAGACTTGGAGATGATGGCTATGCTACTTTACTTGTGGGAGTAAGAAAAAATTGTACATATGTGATTAACAACACTTAGTATATTGACATGATAGCCATTTTCAAAGAAAGCGAGGCAAAATCTAAGGGAAGTTTTTCAAGGTTTCAAATTGTAGACTATTACTAGGAGGTTTACAAGTACCTTGTGAAATACAACAATGCCCTTTCTTTTTATGTTGGTAGCAAAACTCAACATCCCTTCAAAGTATGTTTCAATATTTTATCCTTAACCATCAATTTTTTAATGCATGATTGTGATTTTAATTTCTTGCTATTGGTAAACAATGGAGGTTTAAATAACATTCATTTGTATGATTTGTAACAAGCTAATTGTAACTTGTAACCTTCATCAATGCATCCTCCTTGCCTAGTCCTTAGCAACATTCCAAGAAGAACAAATCAACTTGCAACACACAATTCACACTACAAATCAACTTACATGGTAAACACCTTGTGATGTCACCACACTTGTTCATAACTATCATGACATCTTCCAAAAGAAAACAAGCTCTACTTATGACCTTTTCCTTTTGGCAAAAAGTAGATATCAATAGTTTAAACCTTAAACTAAAACCCCTTAACACTTCACCATCCAAATCCAAATCACCACCAATATCTTCATTCACCCAACTTCAAAACATTGTTGCCATGTTGTTTCGGGTCACAACATGTTTATGTTTGTTGTTCTAGTTGCATAAATAATCATGGTTTTTTCATTTTTTTGCAATTGCTAATGTGCTTTGTACACATGTTATACATGGTCTAATTTACCCTACTTTTTCCCTTGAACTCACTTGCTTACCTGATTGATAAATTTTTAATGGGTTCATACTTCATTCCTTTAACTCATTAAGGCATTTTCCAAGCTTATCCACTTTTTTGTGGCTACTATATACATTTAACAAAAAATTATTTGCATTTACCTAACTATTCAAATTTATGTGCATGGCCAACAATAGGTTTTCCAATGAAGAGGAAAGATGAATAGTAAGGTATGTAGTAAAATCCTATGCACTTTGGAGTAGTGTAAATGGAGGGTGCCTTATATGTTTTAATCAAGCATGAACAACGAGTGGGCATTTTGACAAGTGAAATGCCTTTGGAAGTAGGTGTTTCACTTTTCAAAATGCCCACATTACTTTAAATTTTGTTTTTAACCATGATATCTAGTTGATACATGTCGAGTATCATGGTAAAAAATGGAATAAAAGCAAAAATGAATTGAGTTTTCATTGGCTAATGCCTTTGGGCTTGGGCATTTATGAAATAACTAGTTGCTCCTTCCTTGGGGGCAGGAAATTTCAGGAATGCACTAACCCTAGGGCTTAAGGTACCTTACACATGAAACCTTGGTCTGGTTTCTTTAGTGCATTTGGAGGATGTGTTGTAACACACAATTTTACCTTTGCCAAAAGGTAGGCAATTTCAAAAGTGAAATGCCAACCCCTTATTTTTTCCAAATTACAACCTCCTTTTATTCCCTATGAAACCCAGTGGGTACTAGTCAAGCATCATCACACAAACAAAACTTGGAACAAGCTTTTTTACACTTAAATAAAGCTCTCAACATTGGGCTTTACCATAATTGGCTCCACCTTGTACATGTCCTTATTTGGGTAAATTCTCATTGACACGGAAAGAAAGCACTTGGAGAAATTTCCAAATGTATTACGAAAGCAACTTATATCTTTGAATATCCCTCCTAGAAAAGAAGGATCTTACACCTACCATTCAAGAGTGGGAAGGAATTTGTTCTTGCTTGTAGGTGTAAAATGCATCCCCCTCACAAATAGGTGTAAGGTGTATACCTCTCAAAAATAAGCATAATGGCCATAGTGAACCAACACCCACCAACACACCATGAAGGATGGATGCTAACTGGTCAGGAAACAATTTTTTGTTGGCTTCCAACTCCCTAGCTAACCATGGTGGTTAGCTTAGTTCCTTTTTTTACTACCTACCCACCAACAACCCACAAGCTGGTTGTTAGTAGGTAGGTAGTAAAAACACCCCCTTACTTATGTATAAACCATCCACTTACCTAGTAGATGCCTATTTTCCTACCTATATATCTAGTTATATATGGGACCTATTTCTTACAAAATTAATTACCAAGGTGAAACCAAATATTAACTTAGTTGAAGTTCATCCACAATTGAGTAATCATGGACATCAAGTGGATGGTGTGCTGGTGGGTGCTATGGTTCACTATGCCCAAAGCATAACATTTCCTTCCATTGTTACTGCCTTGATCTACATATATTTAGCCTTATGATAAGCTTCACGTTGCACTTGTTATTGGGTCAAGGTTGGGGATATTCCCAAAATGCGAACCCAATCTCACCATGGCCTCATCCTAGGCCCCTTATTTTGGGAATGCTGCCACCCTGGGGATTTTAACTTTTAACTTACACCTTGTTTCATATGCTTTATCAAGAGCAAAAAATCCTTGTTAGAAGCCAAGGTCCCTTGTGCCTTTTTGTTTCCCAATGTTGCTTGTCATTGGGGCTTCCTTCTTTGCACCGTGCAAACAAAGTTGTCAACTTCTTAGGTGCTTTTGGTTGTGGTTGCATGAGGGGGATGTTTTTTTTTCAATTATTGTGATGTAGCCACAGTGGCTATCATCCACAAGGGGAATTAACCAAATTTGGTTACAGTTCAGAGAGGGGAAATGTAAAATAAAAAAGTCTTGCAATATTTTTGTGACTTGTTGGAACCTATTGTTTAAATATGGAAATTTAAGAAAACATTTCCAGGAAATCTGGGAGTTCAATGGTGCATTTTTTTGTGCTTCACAAAAATCCTTTGTATGAATGTCATTCGATTTCCTTTTGGCAAAATAGGTAATGCTACAACTAATAGGTAGCCAATAGACGAATAACTCCAAACAATTTTCACAATTGGTCCCATGTTCAAAAGTGGATGCTTCAAAAACACAAATATCTTTGTTGGTCCACATCAAGACAAACAAGCAACAATTTCATGCAATTGAAGGGAGTTTTTAAGTTTTTTTGGGAGGTCTTCTTGGTCATGTTCTGATGGTGTCTAAAGCACATAGGGCCCAATTGAAGCAATCCAGCCAATGATTGGCTCCAGTTTTGTGTTTTGTTGGTTTACAACATGTTTGTAATGTGACTGTAGGTATAAGTTTAGCCCCACTATCATATGAAACCTAACCTCATGTCCCCAACCATAAGGATAATTAATGTTTGTTATCTGAACCTCGTATTACATATTAAATCCAAATCTATAAACCATTTAACACATTGGAATTAAAATTCAAAGTTAATTTTTTTTAAAACTCATTGATAATAGGCACTTCTTGGGGAATATTCCAATCAGGATCAACATGTCATTTGTTTAAGCTACCAATTTGGCAAAAGGTTGGGTGTGTTCAGCTTAATATCTTTATGTTTGAATTGTTGTTATCCTTACTCATGTCATCTCTAGAGGCCAAGCCATTTGTGAACTTACTAAATACAAACCACACTGTAAACTTATTAGGCTCATGGAATTATAAAACTACTTGGATGGATGACCAATTTAGAAGACCCTTGCACCAACTTCAAAATGGAGGTAAAGGCAAGGAAGACATTATTACCCTTGGCACTTATAGTTAGTGTGACTGTAACATAGATCCCATGTAATAGACACAAATTTCAGTTATTTTTTTTCAACAAATTTTGTGAATTTTTGATAAAAGAATTGGGAAATTTTGGAGAATTGTTTTTTTCTAGTGTAAATTTGACTAATGTTGCTAAAGTCTTGGAGAAATTTACAAATTTAATACAACAAAATTGGAAAAGAAAAAGAAAAAGAACCCTTGTACACTAGGGAACACATAAAATTAATAAACAATGTTGTACCATGCATTGGTGGCTCATGGACTCAATTATGTTGAAGGGGTCCAAACTACCAATAGATGTTGTAATTTCTTAAAAACTTGGCACATGACACTGACAGGCGCATTGAATAACTATTGATATATTGTCTAGAAAGAAAGTGCATTAAGCATGGAATTAAAAGGTTAAATGGAGTTAAATTTAAGTCAATAATTATTAATAAGCCCATTTGGTTTGAAAATCCTAACTAAATTAAAAAGGAAACATTTTGAAGTAGTTTAGGAATTTCTACTTATACCAATTTATTATTTCCTAACAACTTAATTTTTGGCAATTTTTCTAATAAAATTCTTATATGTTTCCAATCATTTCTTATTTTCTAGAATGTGTTAGGTTTTTGAAAATGAAAACTTATAAGGTGAACTAATAAGGTGAACTAAACCTTACATTAATAGAAGAATAGATGGAAAAACATGACAATAACAGGCCTATTAAAGTGGCATGTTTGGATTTGTATGAATCAACACAAGCCCATATTTCCCACTTCTTTCATCATTGTGTGATGAACAATTGATTTGACACAACCTTTTTTCCACTAAAAAGCAAGATTAAAAATAAAGTGATTTAAAAGGGTTTCAATTGTTAGGGCCTAGAAGTAGAAGTGAGTAAGAAAAGAGTTTAAATCACTAGATTTTTATATTGGGTTTTAATGTGTGGCCATATATATAAAAGGGTGATTAAAGATTTGTAATTTATATATGGTTTATGAATCTTCATATGGATGATCACAATTTTTTCTACATCTTCCTTTGGTTGAACACCAATTAGGCCACACTAAAAAATTGTTAAAAAACACATTGATATGACATTGGCTCTTGGTTTTGTGATGGATATTTTAAAGGTTTGGCATGTTTTTTTAAAGAGAAAAAAGCCCTAATTTGATATTAGGGTGTGTTTTAACATCATTGCATGCGTTTTGTCTATTTTGGACCTTTCTTCCTTTGACTTCATCTTTTTGTAAGTAGAGTAATATGTTCATCACATTTTAGTCCATAAGTGAAAAGATTCTAAAGAACTAGCAAGTATGTTAGTAGCGTTCTTTTTCTAATGGCATTTTGCCACTTGATGACCAAGAAAAATCTAGCGCAACTTGTATGAAGCATTTTTGTGAAAAAAATATGCACTAAAGTTGCTAGATTTCAAGGGAAAACGATTTGAGCCATATTTAGATAATTAGTTCTAGTAGGTTGTGAAAAATAGATTTTAAATATATATATATATATACTTTCTTCTTTGACATGTAGCCAAATTTGGCAAAAAGAAAAAGAAAACCCCCCACATGTGAGAAAATTGAACAAAAAAAAGAATATAGTAAAAAAATTATCTTGCCAACTGGTAACAAACCTTAGTATGGAGATCAGATCAAAGCCCAAAATGATCTTGAGAATTAGGTTGAATTCTTAATAATCAAATTTCTCCCCAGTGATGATGTATGTTAGGCATTTTCAAAGTAAAATGAACCTTGTTTTAATCTTTGTTTTAATCTCATTTCAATCATGTTTAAAAAAGAATATGTGTAAATGCAACATTTCATGGAGTGCTATTCTAACAACCTAGTACCAGAACCAAATTGGTTGAATGTTAACTAGAAAAATGAACTTCCCAAAGAATTAAACATCTAATATGTGAAAGGTTTTCTCACATTCATATAAATAAAAGAATAAAGAAAATCATTTTGCGGTTTCTATGTGTTTTTTCTTTGGGATTTAAAATATAATATTTTTCAACAAATGATCTTAACATGTGTTAGTTATGAAGTTATTAAATATGTGTTCATTAATTATGGCCCATGGGTAAACAATAGCAATAAAAAGTGTTCCAAAAATTTTACTGTGTAAATGTTAGACTACGTGTTGAGATCAACATAAAATTGGCACATCATATTGATTAATACATCAAATTTAGAAATCCAAACAAGAAAGGGATTAATTTCATATTATAAGAAAATAATAATAACAACATTGAAAAAAAAATGTGGATGCAAACCATGTTATTGTTGCAAAAATGTTTGAAGAGGAAGTGAACAATTCAATAAAAAAGAATATGGAAAAACAACAAACAAGAAAAGGCCAAATGTGTTTAGGGGTTCAATTTCAAATTTCTTTGTTGTGTCATATTCTTTCAAAAAGGATGATGTGTAATAGAAAGAACTTTTCAAAGAGCATGGTCTTTTGATTGTGAAAAACAATTTACCTATGTAGTTTGTGGAAAACATTTGGTTTAAGTGTCTAGCATTCAATAATTGTGTCCAAGAATTAATTTCCAAGTTCAAAAAGGTAGTTTGCATAAGAATTATTATCACGTTCAATGGAAAATACTAATTAATTATATGTTCTATCAACCTTGGTAATATTTACAATTGATCTTTGAATGCCAAAAAGAACCCATGATGTGTTTGCTTTGGTTATTTATTTTTTGGTGGGAATTAATCGGTAGTCAAAACATATTGTCACCATTAATTTTTTTGATATTACCTAAAAACATTTGGCCTAAAGTTTGACATATTTATTAGATGGAATTCTAGGGAAATGCATTATTAGGTCATTCAATTTATTTTTTTAAATCCACAAAAATCCATTTTATCGTACTATTGGTTAAAAGGTAGAAATCCATGTAACAAAAGCAATAATATCCATATTAATAGGAGTTGAAATAAATATTCCAAATATTTATACTTTTAATTTTATTTTTTTGAAATTTGAGGATAGACAAGAATGTTAAGGACTTATATTATGTTTCAATTTTGGCCATTAAAAAATCCTTAGTTAAAATTTGGTTATGATTTCTAAAGGAATGATTTCACATAAAAGTTATTATTTCATGTTACACCATATACTAAGTCACTATAAATAATTTGGGATGAAACTCAATATGAACCTTTTAATTTTCTAGTATTCCAATTAGCCAACCAATCATATTTTTGGACTTCAAAAGTCCATTGTTAAAAATGAGTGTACTTTTTTTTTCTTCAATTACATAGTTCTCTTCATAAGCAAGTTGTTACAAGGTGCCAATTGACTAAATGTAAATTACAATACTCATTAAAGGTGTCCAAGGAAAGGACACCTTGCAAAAATGGACATGACAACAAAAGTCAGCCACCATATTGTGCATTTACCTATCATCAACATTTGCATCCCTTAGTGGAGTTTGAAAGTAGTTTTGTTGACGAAGGAATTAATGAAGATTATAATTTGGATATTTTTGAGCAAATTGCAAATACAAATGAACTAGCAAAAGAGGTTGTCAACATGAAACTTTTCATTTCCAAATAGTACCAAGTGGATGTGAAAGACATCAATATTGTCTTCAATGGTGGGACACACATGAATCAGTGTTTCCTTTTTTCTTCCCTTATGTTATTACATTAAACACAAAAGAAGGTTATAAAAAGATCCTTAAGGAATATGCTTAGGAGTTTTGAGAAGTTTCTAAGAAGATCCAAAAAATATGTATAATTTTCTTTAAAAACATTAAAAGAACTTTTTAAAGGACTTAATTAGTGTAACCTTCTAAAAGAATAATTAATAGAAATTTCTTAAAAACTTGGTTCAAGGAAACTTTTAGAAGAATGATTCACATAAGTTTCTAGAATACATAGTTGACAAAAACTTGTAAAAAACATGGTTGGTAGTAGCTTTAATTAAAAGACATGGCCGGTGAAGGTTTTTAGAAGGATTAGTAGGCATGACTTTCTAGAAGGTGAACTTCTAAAAAGTTCCATTAGATAGCATAAATAGAAGGGTTATGTGCACCATCCCTATATTTTGTCAATGCAAGTTGTGGCCTTAATTTATACTCCTAATTTAACATGTATGTCTAACTTGCATTATGCTTTGTTTAAGTAGGGAGCCAATCCTATAGGGTGACATAAAAATAATATCCTAAATAACTTTTGTAGTTTTCTTATGGAAATTTCAAAATGATTATAACATTGTTCTAAATGGAAAATTAAGCACAATAAGAAAATCATGATTTCAAAAGGTGAACTAGATGCAATTGCTTTTGCATGGTATTTTATAAACATTCTATGTTTGTCCAAAACATCACACCTTCATTGCATCATATGAAAATATTATGTTACATAAGTCACTTCATGCAACAAATTAGGCCATGAATAGGTAACATATACATGCATCTTTTGATATGTGCATTGGCCCCAACAGAATCAACAACAACCCACTATAATGTTTGCAATTTGACTAAATTGAAAAGATTGTCCACCTTTCGAAATGCCCCTTTTTGTAATCTATGACATTGTGTCACCTTATCTATTCAAAATGATTTGTATTAACATCCTATAAAGTTTTAAAGTAAAAACATTATTGGTTCAATGTCATAATGACCAATTTGTTGCTTTATGTGCACTACAAGAAAACAAGGCTCTTTTTATTGGAAAATTTGGTCCAAAGGTACACCAAATGACCCCTTTCTGACTTGACCAAGGTGCCATATTGGACAAGTTGTTTTGGACTAGGACATTTTAATTGGGTCTTTTTGGTGGTCTTTTTGGTTGGGTTTTTTACTAGATTCTTTTACTGTCTTTTTTATTAGTCAACATTATTTTGACAGTAATTATATATGATTTATTTGTTTATTAATCAATTTAGCCACCTACATTACTTAATAATTAATATAAAAATAAAATAAAATAAAATAATTTACCTACCTACCTATGTTATTTAGCCTAGGCTAGGTGGCCACCTTTAAACCTACTTGCATGGTAGCCTAAGCTAGTTATTTAAGCCACATAAAGCCAAGGTAGCCTAGGTAGCCAATGTTGTATGTGTGAAGACTTGAACTCCTCACCTCCACTTTGGGGAATCCAATTCTTACCATTGGACTACTACTTCAAAAATTGAAAAAAATTATTATCATGTATAATAAACAACTTGATTGAATTTTTTATTTTGATGTACAAATTGTAACATTCATCAATGAAATTCAATATTTTTGTATTACTTATCTAAGTAAGAGGTTATACCATGTACCAAACATGTACCTAGATAACATGTAGGTTCCTACGCCTAGTAAATTACTACATGCCATTAACTCAAATAATTAATAAAAATAAATAGCAATGATTGATTAATTATTATCAATTATAAATATATAATATAAATGATTAATAATAGATTATTTCTGATTAATTACTAAATATTAAATATTAAACTTCAAATAATAATAATTTACTATTTTTTAAAATTAAATTATTGGTGATTGATAATTTATTAATTATTTAATCTTGATAATTGATAATTTATTTTACTATGAATTAATAATTATCAACTAATATGTAAGGAATTACTATTAATTAACAAACAAGTTTTTAATAATTTCATTTATCAATAATTATTAACAATTATATATTGACCACTATTAATTATTATAAATTACTATCAAGTATTAGCCATTTTTTTTTAATAAAATTGATAATTTGATAATAGTAATTAATGAATTAACAACTTGATGGATAAATTAGTTATTGGTTATTAATTAATGTTTATTTGGTGACTAATTAATTATATAAATTATTGATCATAAATTATTGAATATTAACTATCAATTATTAAATATAAACTAATTAATGTACTAAGTTTAAATACTTACATGTGCCTAAAGGTAACATGTAGGTATCATATTAAACTTTATAAATACCTACTAGGTATAATATGCCTAACCTAGGGCCTATTAGCTATGAACTTAGGTTTGGTATGTACCCTTAGCAAAATAAACTTGTAGGTTAAGTAAGTAAAATAATATGGTTGATTTGATTAAACATCAAATTAGAATGGCCAATTTGATTAATTGTAAATCACAATGGCCATTGAATGTGGTCAATTTGACTAAACTTTAGTCATCTTGATGGACCTTTGACCTTTTTGACTAGATGTTTGGTTTGTTGCATAGTCAAAAAGGTCACTTTAATCAAATATTTCAATCAAAAGTAATTCTTGTTTTTCATGCCCTAGGCCTTCAATCAAAATGATTGTTCCCCTTTGTCAATGTGGACATTTTAATCAAGTTGGACCTTCTTAAAAGTTACATTTTCTTATAGTCCAATGTGGTATTTTCCTTATTCCTTATTGAATATTGTGAAATACTTGTTGGAGATAATAAGAAGCACCATGCATATATTGAATTGTGGTCCTGTAATTGGTCACCATACAAAATACAAGTTATGTGTATTCCTTAAAACTAAATTTCTTTCGCAATTATGGCCTTGATTTTGCAACTAACCCATGGGTATTCCAAAATACAAAAACATTCAATACTTGATTGTTTTTGTGCCACCTTGATGGAATAACACACAATAATAAAACCATTTTTTTTTTAATGTTTCTATTATTGTCTTGTCCTTGACACCTTTCTTGTCAAATCTTAGGATTTTTTTAATCACTAATTGAAATGGAAAGGATTTTTCTTTAGTTAATTTTTTAACTAATATTAAGAAATGTCATTTACAAAGTGAAAAATTAAAGAAGTTGATATTTATGAAATATCAAGTGATATTTGGAAAACCAATTTAATAAAAAAGTTAAAATTTTGGTACCATGCCCAAGTCTATAAAAATTTGATTAAGAAAAAAAAAGAACCAAACATGCTTTTCAAATCCTATGCGAAAACTAGATTTAATAGTTTAACAAAATGAATATTGCCCAATATTAGTTTGGAATAACGTTTGGCAAGTATTCTAGAAATTGAACCAAACCCCTATTGGGTATCATGGAGGTTCTTAAGGTTCATAATCAAAGTTTTCTAAAAGTCAAATGGACAATTTTAATATGGAACCATGGTTCTCAAAATTTTGAAAAAGTAAAATAGTCACCCTTGAAATTGCCAAATGTTTAAAAAGTTTTTAAGAGGATTTTGAACTCATGGTTTTTTTTTATGAATCAATTTTTTCATAAACTTGGAACCAGTAGTTTCCAAATTTTGAAATATATTAGAAACTAGAATTGGTAGGCATTTACAAAATCAAATATCCACGCAACACTAGATTCATCCTAGCATCACAAATTGACATTAAAAATAGAGCATGGAATATATATCTTGAAGGAACAAGAACAAGAGGTGAAAGGGAGGAAACTTTGTAAACACCATTAATACAACAACATAAGGTTGGAGAAACTAAAGTGGGATAAAAGGAACAAAAATGGCAATAGCTTATAACAAATGTTTTCCTTTCTAAAAGTAAAGCAACAACCATTAGCACACCATTGATTGGAAGCCAATTATGTACAAGAGAATGGGCACCTTATTGCTCTATATTATGGTTTGTAAGTGCCTTAAACATGTCATGTAGTAGTTAGCAAGGCATCCTTTCCTTGAAATTAACATGTTCACATGCATATACTTGTCTTTATTTTAGTATCGTATTCACTTGTATTCATACAAACATAAGCATTATTGGCACCCCCCGTAATCAACCCTTGCCATGTTAGCAAAAAGTGTGGGGTCGGATTCAACTAAATAAGGGGCTTGGGACATGGTAGGAATATTCCATTATTATTTGTTATTAATTTCTTCATATTTGGAAAAATAGGTTATTTGTTTATTTTTAATTTTTGGACCACTTAAGGTATTAATATCGATTTTTTTAAAAACAAATTCATTGGACAACAAGAAGTCTTGTTTTTTTCCATTACCAAAATTTAGTAAGATAACACTAAAAATAAACATTTTCATTTTTTAACATAACTAATTTTAATGTAAAAGAATTAGTTGATTAAGACATTTTTAGTGGAACCATGTTTGGTCATTTCAAATAGTCACATGTTGCACTAAGAAATTTCATAATTATATTTATAATCAAATTTTTGAAGTGCTAAGATTTTTTTAAAACATTTCAAGCAATTTGGTCCCAATTTTTTAAATTTCAAAAAATCTTTACCACATGGCATCCAACAATCATAACATTGTGTTCATTGCCATAAACACATGTCATTCATATTTTTTAAATGATAATTCATTTGTACATATTATATAGATACACACACATGTGTTTGTACCTATATATGCATTTGCACAAATTTGAACCCATAATTTCATGGAAGAAGTGTCAATGCCTTAACCATCAAGGCACATAAGTTCTTTTGAAAATTAAAAGGCAAAGTTTTACTTTAACTTGTTCAATGAGAAATTTGTTAGAAATTCCCACTTTGACAAGCATTTAAAAATCAAAATCTATTCAAACAAAACAATAAATGCATGATCTTGAAAATTATTCAAAGATATATTCAGAAAATGAATTATAGTTTTTTTTAGGAAAATTCTATTTTCACACCTTTTTTGGCTAGATTCACACCTTTTTTGCTGGTCCGATTTCGTGACCCCATGATTTTGTGAATCGCGCAGTGCATGGCTGCTCCTCATGCACTCAAATTTATTCTGTTTAAAATCGGACCGGCAAAAAAGGTGTGAATCTAGCCAAAAAAGGTGTGAAAATATAATTTTCCTTTTTTTAATTCATATTAAAGTGTCAAAAATGTTATTGAAAGAACTATAGTTTGAACAACTCAAATTTACTATTTCTATAGAACTTGTTTTTAATTAACATAGAATTTTAAAGGTGATTCAATTCAGTGTGAGTTCAAGACCTTCATTGAACATTTGACAAGGTTATTTTGGTTATACACCCAAAAACAATGACAACATGAAAACATGATTTAAAATTCTGAAATTATTATAAAAATAATACATAAGTTTTGAAAACCTTACAATAATGATTGATGATGTGATTTAAAACTTCACTTATTTAATTAAAATTAAAATTTTATTTATTTAAAAAAACATCCCTCTTCCATGTGGGAATATTTAAACATAGCATAACTTTTTTTTAATTACAATGATTTATATTATTTGTGAAAATTTTAGGTGTTTGTCATATATTTGTGGCAATGACAAATGTAAAAAAGAAACATCAATAAGAATGTTTAAAGTTTATTTATATGCACAAATTGAGATAGACCTTCAATTTGTTGTTACTTTATGATAAATCTAAATTTTAGATTGAAAATCTATGTAAAAAAGCTTGTATAATATGTTCATGAATTTATTTTCTAGATTTATCCAAAGTCAATGGCTTCAAGAGGCCTGGCTAAATAGTGTGTGATGTTGTAATTATGTAATATTAATAAAAAAAATTGTAGGATTATTTCCTCCTAACTACCTTATTTCTTTCTTGATAATTACCTAACTCCTTTCCTCTACTTAGCTACATGGACATGAAACAAAGTTTTAATGCACCATGTTTTAATGTCCACCTTATGTGTTAAAATCAAATTTGAGATTGACATAAATAAAGATGAACTATTGCCCAAAGCATATGAAAATATATGAAGGAAATAAGAAGCACAGAAAGAAGAGGGGGGGGGGGAGGGATTTTGCTCACTTTGAAACCTTGCTCAAATATTACATTTAAGATCATAAACTTAAAACTGAAAGATGAATTTAACTATTAGAGTACATTCCATAATTCTTTGAAATGATTATAAAATTTATATGTATAAAAATATTTACTACTAATTCACACATGTAAAATGATTTAAAAGATTTAAATACGTTTTTTTTGTCATTGTAGATGTTTTAAGAAATAATTTATCTAATATTTTTTTGTAAAAATATAACATTGTGTTAATCATAGGTATAAATAATGAAAATTTGATTTAATGCAAGTTGCATTATAATATTTGGATATTCCAAAGAAAGTATCAATGACATTTAATTATATATATATATATATATATATATATATATATATATATATATACATATAATGAATTAAAATTACATAACCTTGGATTAATCAAACAAATTCCCTGACCACAAGGTTTTAGTAAATTATATGTAATAGTCATAGTAGTGACATACGAAATA
>Ga0209208_10006808_pt1 | contig 15696 bp, 6 predicted proteins | sample S1TSphfallax_3_FD_187694 | JGI IMG/M metagenome (GOLD analysis project Ga0209208, IMG submission 187694) | Host-associated microbial communities from peat moss isolated from Minnesota, USA - S1T2_Fd - Sphagnum fallax MG (SPAdes) (version 2) | ecosystem: Host-associated > Plants > Peat moss >...
TAAAAATCCAATTGGGATGGCTCTAGTTTAAACAAATCAAAATATATCATATCAAAATTTCAATTGAAAATTCAATGAAATTGAGCACAAGGTTGTTAGAACATTCAAGTGCTTGTTTAGATATTGATGTTGCTCAACATCATGTTGGAATAGGGTCAACATAGGGTCACCTAGGTCAAAGCTTATATCAAGTTGCTCGAGGCAAGTTTAAGACAATTGATAATCATGTTGGTCAGTCACCTTAAACCTATGATGACTGAAATAACGTCTGGTCACCAAAACCCTATAGTGATTGAAAATTAGCCAAATTTGGTCATTGGATCAATTGTGGAAATTGAACCATTGTTGATTGGATGATTGAAAATTTTAGATCAGTTGATTTTGGGGACAAAAAAATTTCAATCCCTCATTTTCGACAATTGAACTTTTTTGGTCACTTGATTTCTTCAACAATTGGAATTTTTACTCGTTCAATTTGACGATTGAAAAATTTCCATCACTGAAAAAAATGTTGACATTTGGCAATGGGTGAAATTGATGTGTCTGGATGAATGTCAATATGGTGACCGACCCAAAATGGGTCACATCATTTTTGAAAACCTCTATTAAGCCAAAATCAATCCAATATTAGATAGTTACAACTCCAGCTCAAATCAATTTGGTTTGATGAAAATCCATTCAAAGCTAGTTAGGAAATGGAACAAGATCTTATTGAGCTTGACCTAGCTTTAGGAATTGGCATCAACTTAACTTCATTAAAATCCATTTTTATCTAAAATTTGTTTGGGATTGGACCTACATCTAGATCATGAACCAACTTGGATGGACATCCAAGAGGGATGTGATCAACCTCAATCTAATTGGGATTAGTCCAAAAATGGCCTAACATTTAATTCAGATAGATTTGGTTTAAACAAATTAAATAGATCATATAAAAAATTCAATTGAAATTGGACAAAATTAAATTGAATTTAGTTCAATATGGGACCAAAATTAAGTAATTTTTTAAAATAGTAAAGTTGTATTTAAAATATTATTATTACCTATTATCTAATTGCACCCATTCCCTTCCTCAAGATGCTGGCTCACATATCCTCATAAGGTTATGATTTTTTTTAATTTGGAAAAAACCAAGTTGGTTTTTACAATTCTATAAGAAGATAAAAATTGTTGGCTTTTAAAAAAATGTGAGAATTGCCCAACACTAATATATACTTGATAATGAGATTGGTAGAACCCTAATATGAAGTTGATATTGCTTTAGGTCCTTGCTAGGTAGGTATTTGTATGAGAGATTGGATTTGTCTAAAGAAGTGTAAATATGCAAACATGATCCACATATGTCCCCTTTTGTTGTGTGTTTATTTAAAAATATTTAGGGAATATTCTTGCAATATATTAATTAATTAATTAATCAATCAAAACTTTAAATATATTATTTTGTTAAAGTTGATATTAAAAATTTCTAAAAATGTGTCATTTTCAAATATTTTAAAGTTTTTCAAGCATTAAAAAACATAGGTTACAACGTCTTCCAAATTGTTTTGGACATTTTATATTCTTAGATTCAATTTCAAACTTTTGTAAATGGTTCCATAAGATATTAGAAACATTGTTGTGTAAACACACAAAACATTTTCAACATTAACTTGATGTATCACTTGCAAACATGTTACACCTTAGGTAGATCATATGAATAGTCAATTCTTTCATACCAAAACCAATATGAATGTACATACTAAGGTTCTAGCTTGGTACCCACCCAACATTGGTAGAAACCATGTTTAAACTATATATCAATGATTAGGAGAAATCAATAATTAACTTGAATAGTTAGTGACATTTTAGGTAGCTAATGATGTACCTAAACATAATGGATGTCAATCATTTTAACTAGTTTAACAATGGTGTCATAATTAAACTCTAAACCCAACCTACACACCCCCGCCCCAACCCCCAAATGACGATTGTTATAAATATTTCCACATTAGATGTATAAGTAAGTATAACACACACTAGAATCACCTTGTATTTTATTATCTTGTTTTGTCTTGTTCCTCACCAATTTTTGCCTTGCTTCATTTTGATTTCAAAATTATTAATATGATTGTGCTTCTTAATGATGTATTATTTGCAATGAAATATTGCTTAATAAGATAGTTCATTTGATTCGTTTATTATCCATTATTCATTGGGGGAACTTCACCTTGTGTCATCAATCGCCAATGAAAGCTTTGGAGATTGATGATATGGATTGCCAACTAACCATTCAAGTTGGATAGGAACATCATGAGGCTTAGTGCTTGAGCAAGAATGGTGTGTTGGGTTAAATGATTTGGAGCTCCAAAACTTGTAGTGTGGTTGTTGTAATGGTAAAGTACTTTTGAACACTTCTTACAATTGTTATGTTGTATTCTTCATCAAGTTATTTTGGTGTTTTCTCAACAATTCTTATTGGTTGTAAGCTTGGGTTGGAATTGATGGTTAATAATCATGTAGTTGACAAACATGGGGATATTGACATTTTAAAAATTATGAACATACTTATCCCTTGGAAAATTTGTTGTTTTATAAGTGACCCCAATTGTGAGATTGTTATATTGTCCATGAAAGTAGCATGATATTTATGAATTAGTTTAACACATAAGATAATGAAAAAAATGAAGTTAGGTGATATATATATAGAACTCTCCTATTGAATGTGTATTTAGTGCAATTGTATTATGCTTTTAGTTTTTGAATACAAAAGTCATTAATCAACATGCATGTCATGTCAAAATGACTATTCTAAAGTGATATAATTCATATAATACATTTTTTTAATGAATGGAATCTCACAACTACATCAATAAAATATCACGAAATGAAAAATAAATGTGATTCACCCAATCTAAAAAGATCAATACAGAAATGACTTTCACCATGTTTAATTCCAACAAATTGATAGGTGTAATTAACTTTAGTGTTTAGGAAGTCAAGCTTTGAATGACTTTTAGGAAGGGGAACTTATGGAATTGTCATTAGGCAAGACATTTTAGTTGTATTAGTTGACAACATTGTCGCTCTAAAATAAATTTGCAAGTTAAAGGAGCTAAAGGAGGCCATGTACTTGTTGAAGAGGTTGAATCAAAAGTTTGATGTTGTCAAGTTGAAATCAAAATAGACCAAACACTTGTAATTTTGATAAGGTTATTGAATGAGGAGTTCACACCATTCATTCATGGTTGATGTTGAAACTTTAGAAAAATGTTGGAAGACTTTTCAAGGGTTATACAAGAATCAAAATGATGCAAAATTGTTGTACTTAAGGGTCAAACATGTTGGAAGACTTTTCAAGGGTTATACAAGAATCAAAATGATGCAAAATTGTTGTACTTAAGGGTCAAACATGTTAATAGGTCACTTATTTAGGTGACCATTTAGAAAACATTGGGTACTTTGCTAATATGATGTGGTAGACTACCATTGGTTACAAAAGGTAATGGATTTTAATCCATGATTTTCACAATGGCCAAAAATAATTGTGACAAAGAAAAATGTCAAATTATATTATTGTTGAAAGGTTTCAATAATTAGTCTACACAATTATGTCATTTTGGAAATGTTTCAAATCCTTTAAAAAAACATGAAAAAAATAGTGAAAACATTACAATCAATGTTTTAGAAGTGCTTTTGAGACTTCCTTTCTCATTAGATTCATTCCAAATTATTACAAATGATTCCATAGGGTGAGCGCAAACTATAGTTGTTCACTTTTGTGTCATGGTGACAATTTTCGTGATATGAGTGTAAATGCAATGGTGAATTTGTACTTTACATGTCATAATATCTTAATAAAGACCTAGTTTGAGATTATTAACTTGAGTATGCATATTATGTATGCATTTGTTATGCATAACTTGTAAAATAAAATAACATATGATCTTCTAAAGTGCAACATATGGATTGTGCACCTTGCCAACAAGTTTCATATATGGACTTCAAAATGGTATATGGACAATCAAGTTTTAAGGTTGTTGTAACATGTCAATTATAAGTTAGTCTTAATGATTTTTTTTTCTTTTTTTATTATTTAAAAAAATGAGTCTTTTCAAAAGTCCATATCACTATGGAAAACTATTCATTTTATGTTGGGTTTATGCACACTTACATCAAGTATTTATCTTTAGAAGGGCATAAATATAAACAAAAAAACTTTGCTCAAGTGACATTGGTGAATTGTTGATGTTTTATTATTTAGTCCCTCGAGGGCTCCAAAAAATACAAAGGAATATGGACTTGGGTGATGTCTTCATGTGCCACTTGGTGAACCACTATAATTTGCACTCACCCCGTAATATATTAGAAACACTATCATCAAAACATATTTAAAACTTGTACCATTAATACAACATTTGATCCAAAAATATGCAAAACCAAACATAATTGGTTACATTCACTTTGGTTCATATTAGTGTGATTGTGCTAGCTTGAACACAAAGTTTTTCATTACCAAAATGGAAGATATAAACCAAGTTGCAAATTTTTGAGGGACATCAAAAACACCAATGTAAATGCATGAATTAGTTGACTAATATTGGTTTCAAAATGTAGTTTTTTATTAGTTGGTTAAATGTTGAAAACTAGTTGATGTTTATCAAAATCCATATCTATGATTGGCAAACACATTGATAATGTAAGAGTAATGTAACTCATCTTCAATGCACTTCTGACAAGTTGTGAAAACTTTGTACAATCAATTATTACACAAGATGTTTTACCTTCATTTTACATGTTTGTGTGCAAATTATTCATGGAAGAATCATGTAGGGAGTTTACATACATAGATATGAATGGAGATGAGGTGTTTTATTTTAAGTCTCTAATAACAAATTGGAAATTTAGCTTTAATGTTAAGAGTTGGGTGAAAACACATTATATGGAATTATATGGAAGTCATAGTAACAATTATTTTAAATCAATCAAGTCTTGTTGTACACAACTGAAATGTAATTGAAAAATTTGGCAAAAAAACGATGAGAAATTGAAAATTATGTTTCAATCCTCCCAATTGTGAAAAAAATACACGAAACTAAGGTGGACTTTGTAATGTAAGGCACATCCAATGTCATTGTCCAAAATATTATGACGATCGATTTTTTGCTTCTAATGAACTTGGAGAACATGCCTACAATTTTTTACCACCACAAATTAAAATATCATAACACTTAAAATGAAAGAATCAAGTAGAAAAAGGGTTTAAATTTTTTTTAAAAAAAGATTCAAAATGAAAACTTCAAAATTGTAAAGTCCATTTAGATATTTAAATTGATTTTTTCAAGGCCCATATTTTCAAAGGTGTTTTTATAAATGTTTTAAATTAGGGTGGTATGAACTTGAAAATGGAAAAAATGTGAACTTTAACACAATTAGATGTTTTTATTGAAAAATCATTGGACTTGGACTCTAAGAATGAACTTTAAATTGCCAATTTTGGTCCACCCTAATATGGTTTCACCCAATTAAGGAGGGCATTTAAGCCAATTGACTTATTAGGAGATATCACAAAGGCCTTCAAATTGTGAGATCATCATCCAAAGGTGTGTTAACACTTCATGTAATAAATAATGGAATGGGTTGTGGTTTGAATACAAGGCATCACTTTAAGGATATGCAACAACTATGACTAGTTGGAATTTAGGCATGTAAATTTATTAAACAATAAATAACCAAATGAATTTTGAAAGACCTTGGTGAACATGGTAGAAAAGATTAGAAGAAGGAAGAAAGAAATGAAATCTCAATTCCTAAGCTATTTGAAGTTGTGATGGTGATGGATGGAACATACAAAATGAGTTTCTAAAAGCCAAAGGTCACATGAAAGGACTCAATTGGAACCTACTATATTGGAAAAAGAATGTGTTCATTGTAATGCACCTACACATTTGATAATTGATGATGATATCAAGTTCGAGAATCCTAGGAAAATATAGTAATTAAAATCCTAGAGACATTTATTATGGCCTTTAATATAAAGAACGAGATACTAATTGGTATTTGAATTTTGGAGCATCTAAACATGTTTCTAAAAAACATATAAAGTTTAAACATAACCAAGCTTAAAAAAGTTGGTAATGTAATGTGACAATCATTTAGAGACATAATTGTGTAGTTCATGGGAAAGGAGAAGTTGCCTTTTCTCACAATGGTGAAAACGAACAATGCCAACAATGTGTTCTATTTCCTTGGTGTACAAAGGGATTTGTTTTTTGTTGGAACTATCACAAATGGACTATCACAGATGAAAGTTATCTGAAGATCTTTTCACTATTTATGGTCTTGTTGAATTACAATCACCAAAAACACCCATAAAAATATGAAAAAGGGACCTAGAAAATGGACATTATACAAATTGGATCATGAATGATTGCACCTTTAGTTGAAGCAAATTTGAACAATTTCTTGTGGACACAAAAAATAGGCCATTTGCATTTGATTTCAAAGCTTGAACACCATCTCTAAGAAAGAATAACACTAAAAATCCCACCCATTTTAGTCACTGATCATGTCTTTAACCATCGTATGTTTGGAAAACAAGAATTTAAGTTAGCATCAACACAAAGTGCAACAAGAATAAAAAAGTTGGGGAAGTAGTTACCACATACATTATGAGGCCATACACTAGGATGTTTGGGAAGGTTGCTACCATATGCTTTAGAATGTGGATCAAGAAGCGTTGCCATTCAATGTATTAACGATTATAGTTTAATATTGGTCTTATTTTTAAAATTTTAAAGTGAGATTTTTGAAAGGTTTAAAATGTTTAAAAGATTGCTAGAGATAAATATGGATGAAAAGATCAAAAAATTTCATACTAATAAATGTGGTGAGCAAGGAATACATTTTTGAAGAGTTTAAATTGTTTTGGTGCAAACATGAACTTTAAAGATGACTAATCACTACCTACACGCCCCATCAAATTGACATATCAAAATGCTTATGTTATGTCACACAAGGTAAATGAAACAAATTACAAATAAAGTCAATAGTCACAATGCTTGTGGTTTATAACATCAATTCAAAGGCCAATAGGTGCTTCAACCTAGAGACATGCATAAGATACTAATATTGAAAGATGTGTTCGACAAACATATTATGAGATTGAACAATTTGTTCATTAAGGAGTCAAAAAATTGCATGAACATCACATTCCACTTACTTAGATTCATTTTCTACATAGATCCATGGACTTTTCTCTAGGAAGGTTCATCATTCTAAAAGAGGAAAGTTCACAAATGGAATTTTCTTTGAAGGCAACTAAACTCATGCATGATTGGATCAATTTTTTCTAAAAAATTGTGCATCAAGTTGAGCCTTCAAACTCCTTGGTGTGGTTGATGTTGTGAATGTCTATGATTTCTTCTTGGTGACATATTTGTTTTTTGAATGTTAGCTATAGTTTGTAAGTTGGAGCTACCTACTGAGATACTCAAATTGAGAACATTCAAAATTGATCTTGCAATGGATAAATAGTTCAACGTTCAAGATATTTCTTGGATTGGAAAAAGAGAACCATGATTCCAATACCATGTTGGAAGACTCAAACACCTCAACTTAAACATGAATTTCTAATAGAATAGGAATCCTCATTAAATACAAGATGTGATTACTAGAAGTAACTAACCTAAAAATTTAATGACCTTCTAGAAGGCACATTGAAAGCTAATGGATGAGAGCCACTTTATTTGGATGGAAACTAACATCATAACTTAACCCTAAACTAAAAGTAATTGGATGCATAGGGGCGTCAATTTAGAGGGAGGAATGAATTTTCCAACAAAATTGAGGTGTGCCAAGTTTTATCCATAGCCGTGGAGATAATTTGACCACCTTCAATTTTTGCTTCACATGATCAATAGATTGCCATATTCATGAGTTGTTGCAAACAAATCTAGTGGGATCTAGAAAAAAACCTTCTTTAGCATGCACCCCTTGTAAGTCCCTTTGACAAGAGAAATGTAGTTTTGTGTGTTTTGCATGTGCTAGTTACTGATGTACATTTGGGACCTCCTGGTAACCTTTCATAGCTTGACTAGAATGAGCTGAGCTGCCTTGGCATTACTTATCAATGGAGAACTCCAATCTTGAGAGTCAATTTTGTCCAAGTTCTTCACTCCAGTGGCTTCTGTAAAGGGGTGCACAGTGGTACACAATTCTCAATATGAAGCTGTACATAACCAAGTTTTTTGCATTGTTGTTTAGACTTCACAATTAGCTGAAGATAATCTTGAATGGACCATGATATATCAGGGTGCTTCAGTTGAATATATATATTTTTGGCGGTGTGGGTTGCAGTGTTGGAGGTTGGCTACATTGACTCTTAATGCATAGATATCTTCACCAGCATCTCCTTTTGAGCTATATATGTACTAAGGTTTAGGCACTGGGGAAAAGACCATGCCCATGGACATACATGCTTGAAAGCCCAAGAGACAATGGAGAAAGTTCAATTCCATGATTTCATGATCAAAATATACATTCGTCATTTGAAAGTAATCTGTTTGTGATGCACATGAATCAATCAGGATCTGTCTTTTTTCAGTAGTAGCAAGTTTCCTCCATTTTTGTAGACTGTGCAAGAAGAGAAGCACAGGAATGATAGACCTATTGTATCCGGTAATTGTGGCAGAGCAGGACGTTGTGGAAGAATCTTTAAATTTTCTTTGTTGAGATAGAATCTCTATGGTTAGAATTCTTGCAACCCATTCCTCTAAATGAAGTCTTGGAGACATATATATGAAATATGAAAGGAAAACAACTGGTTAACATCATGGCAGGTTTGTAAGCCAGGGCTTGAAGGCTATAAAACTGGTAGACTACTTCCTGCACATGTTGATAATTTTACTGATGTTGTTTATCATGATCTCATTTTGAATCAGCTTTTCCACCATCTCTTCAAATGGGGACTAGTTGTGAGTAATTTCTGCACCCTTACGATGCATGATGTTCACAGAAGAGCTTTCAAGTACATATTTTTTTCAGTCAAACCACTAGATCTTTGAACACACTGTCTATGGTTGAGATGGACACCAATTGCTTCTTGCCAAATCCAGGAAGGACTAAACTTCACCTGACTTAAAGCTCTACCATGGTTGTTCGGGTTCACTCCATGTGTTTTTATAGCATTGCATGTTAACACTGTCTAAAGCTTCATCATGTACGATATGAAACTACAGAAGCTCACTGATGGCAGCAGCTTCAGGAATGCTAGTTTATAAAGGGTTTAGGGTTTAGGGTTTAGGTTCACATGCTTAGTTGATTGGGTGGCAGGTACGTTGATGTTCACCTGATGCAGGTTGCTATGTCAGTTGCGCACGGGGTTGCCCCTTGTTGATCCAGTTTCATGAGCTGTGTGTGTGTGAGACACTGATATTGTAAATTGATCTACCACCTTGACACTGTGTCTCAAATGCTCAGACCCTCTCATTGAATTTTGTGGGTGCCCAGTAAAATTGACTCTTAACTATTGCACAAGCTGAAGATAGTGCCATCCATCCCTTATTTTGCAATGGGTGTTAAACCCCAGTATCTTTCAACCGAATTGCACGCAATCACAATCGGAAGTTTTTAGTTTCTTGATGAAACTCAGATTCAGAGCTTGAGATGCTGTAGCTGAAATTGAGAGATACAAGTGATGATGATTTGGCAGTTCATGAGGAAATTTACACTCTTGCACGGAGCAGAAAGGGTTTCATCACAGTATGGAAATCTTTGTGGGTTTGGTCATTCCATAACATATATGGTCTCAGGTGGAGCAGATAGATGATTTAGAAAAAAAACATTTCATGTTCAACATGTCACACATTTTGGTCACTATGTATTACAAGTGTATTACCATCACCAGAAGATTATTTCATATATTGTGGTCAAGAAAATAACATAAACTGCCACCCCAGGTCTCAGACGTTATTTACTGTATGAGCATATATAATAGAACTCATTTTCTGTTATGAATGTGGTGCATCCATTTTTGTTTGAATGTGAACCCAACTCAAATGTATTTTTGCCATGGTATGGTGCCAAATTGTTAGATGGTACAAAGACATGATTTATATTGTGTGGTGTTATACCTCATAATCGTGTTGTCATGACTCCTTTTCAATTCTAAACCAAGTTTTGCTCACTTCACATATTAGCCATTTTTGCAAGCTTGTATCATTTGAAAACATACTACAAGACATCACACACAATGTGGGGCAACCCGTTGGCTACAACAATGACAATGGAGTCTCAATCTTGTGCTTTGGGCAAGGTTGTCGTGAGATTCTTGTTTGCATTCAAAATGTCTTGGTTGTTTACACGCATTTTACCATTGAACATTTTATATCGAATCAAATATTTATGTTTGCCAAACTCATTCTCAATTTTCACAATACCAAGCATCCATCAAATATGTTTTAAATTATGTATAATACATGTAATTACATGTAATTGTTTTTGCTATATACTTTCAATAGCTTTGGCTTTAGAATCCATATGGAAACTATCCTTGAGCAAATATATGGGCACACCTTGACTTTGGATTTGGATAAGGGGAGTGATCATTGATCCCCCCCTCCCCCCCCTTCGCCCTTCACCCTTTAATGTTGTTTGGAGGGTGTTAGTGCACAAATGAGTGGTGTTATGAACACTACTTGTAAGTAATTAACATGTTGTAGTGAGATTTGAAACATCTAAAAACTTTTCACATGAACCATTTTAAAGAAGGACAAATGGGATCCCTTATGGCAATAGGTAGTCAATTGGGAATATTTTATGGTGGGTTTTCCCATAAAGGGATATTGTGGTATATATATATATATATATTCCTCCCAAATCCCAAGTACATTTGCTAAAATTTTGCACCGTTTCATACATAATTTAAATGTTAGACTTTTTAAAATGTAAACAAATTACCTCAAATATGATTGATACGTGTTAGAATCACAATGATAACTTGGGGTGTACACAATGATTGTTATTAATGGGCAAACATGAAGGAAATTTACAATTTTTGTATTGACAACCCAATATTTGTGTATGTTAATTTTATGCCATTGAGGTATTTGAGTAAATGTGTCAACCAATCTTGAAGAATTCATTTCCATATTTTTCCAAAAATGTGCAAAAACATGTAAGATGAAATTAATTCATTAGGAAGTAAAAATTATAGTTTACTTAAACATAAAATATGGTGCTCAAAATTCAATATGAGATTATAAATAGAATATTTTTAACCTACTTTTAGTTTTAATGAAATATTCTCTCAATATTCTATTATTTCATAATATAGCAAAAAACAAAACCTTATATTTCAGATGTACCAAGTGTAAACTCAGGCTGAGATAAGCCAAACTCCAAGTCCTTGTTTCCCTAAAATTGGATTCAGACCTAACACTATGTGTAGGGTAATGCTCAAGGCTACAGGCATTATCAGATTAAGGGCCGGCGACATGAGGCGCCCAAGGGCATTACAGGTGTAAAAATTGACTAATTTAATTTAATTTATTTTTTTCCTGTGATACCCGCTGAATACCCACTGGGTATCACAGGCCAAAGACAACATGAGGCATTTCGGAAAATGGAATGCCCATAGGTGTGGCCATTTCATTTTAGTTATGGGCTTTGAATTTGGTGGGTGGGAGAGAGCCTTGGTGGCCTTGTAGCAATTGAGTGACTTACTTTGTAACATGCCAATTAGTGAATTCATATAACATGTTATCACATGGAATAGAAACGACTTTTGATTGAAAGTCAGAACTTCACAACTCAATGACCTCTTCATCTATGTGAACTTGAAACACATAAAATTGCACGGAATGTGTTGGAAGCTTATTTCTTGAAGACCTTTGAATTGGGTTTTGAGTTATATAACCAATCTTTTTGTGATTTGTTTCAATTCCAATTCAAATTATTTGTTGGATGAATGTACCATGTTGTTTTGGTTTCAATTTAAGAAGACTTGATTTCACCTAGCTTTCATTTTTTTTTTGGTTAAAAAAAACTTGGATACACCAATTTAGGTTAAAAAAAACTTGGATACACCAATTTAGAGTGGAAGGTTTCATCCCTTCCCATTTGCAATCTACATAGTTGATGTGTTTCAAGTTGCATAATGCTATGTGTGAAAAAACTTTCGCAATGTGGACAATTGGCACCCCTTGTCTGGATTGGAAATGGATGAATAAATTGCACATTTAACATTGGTTAGGCGAATGATTCGATAAGGTGGACAAGTAGTTCAAGTATTGAACCACCAACCCTAATATAGTTCATGGTTTGGATGGATTGGGATACATGTATAGGATGGGAATGGCATGTAGGCCATAGTATGGAAAACATAAAAAAAGGATTTGTAGTTTAAAAGGCTTGATTTTTCAGCTTGTTTACTTAACACTATCATGTTTGTTGAACACCACAATGTGACTTTAAAATTACTTTTTAAAAAATTGTGCATTTAGGCCTCCTACGAAAGCATATTACAAGGGTAAACATGATATAGAATGCACATTACAATGATTCAATTGAAAGGATGAATCCCAATTTATACAAATGATCCCACATAAAGGTGTCATTTATATCAATCTAGCCATTAGATTAATATGGTAGGCACATATATAACATACCCATGTTCAAGTTAGTGGGGCCAAATATAACACAAGGAATGTTGAGAGAAAAGTGTCCAAAAACAAAAATGCAACAATTAAGTTGGTTCAATAGGATTGATGAGATAGTGTCCAATTTCATTAGTGATTTGGTGAAATATACATGAGAGAACTCTCAATTCATAACCTTAAATATTTTGAGTTAGACTTCATCCCTATGTTGTTAATGCAATCAAACATTAGAGTTAGCCAACAATGCAAAAGCCTTGTGGTTACCTGGGAGATCCCCCTAGGACATATACTAGACAATCTTATTGGATCAACTACAATCAATTGAGTTACCAGGGTTCTTCCTTGGTAACCTATTTTGTAAACCCTCTTACTTCCACCTCCTACCACTTTGGGAAATTTCTTATGCAATGGGTAAGTATGATAGGTAAATAAGTAGGTAATGTAAAAGGTTATGGGCAAAGCACTTGATGGTTATTAAGTAGGTGGATATCTGTCTTAGGTGGGTATCATGAAGACGGTTGGATACCCAGCTGGGTATTAGGCTAGTTTTTAAAAACTGAGAACAAACAAGTATCTCATTAGATGATATACTTGATTCAATAATCAGCTTGTCCAATACGTAGGGTATCTGGGGTCTTGTTTCTTGATACATGGGCAAGGTATTAGATGTTTAGTTGAGTCCAATTTTCATTGCTAGGGTCTTGGGGTAAGTAGGGTAGGTTTAAAAAGGCTAAAATTAGGAATTTCACACAAGGATTGAACCCAAGAACTTTCAAATATTGGACAGCCTCTACCATTAGATCACATGCTCATATGTGGAAATACTTGTCTTAATTTTTTTAATGTAAAATTTACACATGTCAAGATCTCTTATTCTAATAAACTAAAATATTATGAAATATTTTCCTACGTGAAGATATATGGTGTAGTGGTTAAGTCATTGCAACACCATTAGTGTTGGGTGGGTATCACCTTGGGGGGGTTAGTTTTTAAGCCAATTTTCACATTGAAAATCAAAAGGTTCTCACCTAAAGTCATAATCTCTTCCTTGAAAACTGACATGTTATCATATGAGCTTCAATTTGATACCTAAGGAGTTTATAAAAATACCCCTTCAGGTTCTTAAGTTAGTAGAGGCTATATAAAAAACCTAGCAACTTGAGTTCAAATTTTATAACTAAATAGGTGTTTAGTTATAAAATTTGAACTTAAAGATTATTTTGGTTTCAAGGAATTTTTTGCCATTATTCAATAACTTCTCATGTGGAAAAACTTGAAGAATCATTTTGTTTAAAATCTACACATGCTAATGATCTGAACTTTGAAACAATTGGCATAAATGAACTTAATTTTTTTTAAAATCACCATTATCATTGCACGTGAAAAGTTATGGTTTTATGGTTAAAACATTATTCTCCCTCTAGGGAGTCGAATTGGGTTTTCTTGAAATCTAATGATTCTTGTTTGAGGGAAATTTTAAAAATTGGGAGAATTATGAAAATTTGAAAATTAAAAAAAGTTCAAAAAGCAGACCATTTCTTTAAAACTTTGGTAAGAACTAGAATCAAAGATTAAAAAATTTAAAAAAAGAAAAAAGAAAAAAAAGAGAATTGTCCAACATTGGTTTAAACCCAATGTGGGGAGCCTATCTATATACCTAAATTCTCAATTTTTCAGTTAAAATAAAAAGACAAAATCTGTGACACAAAAAAATCACTGATTCTGGATGATCATTGGGGGAAATGACCGATGATGATTGGATGACAGTAGTAGTGCATGAAAGGTTTGGATTAAGGAGATGAGTGCAACAACAACACTAGGGTAGAACAACCCATGAACAATCATCTAAGTCCTCAGGGCAGACCGGATCCAAGGGGAGGGCTCTGTTGTTTTTGGTGTCCAAACAAAACTTGAACCCCTCCTATTGGCATATTTGGCGCACTAAAAATTGTCAAAAATGGAGTAGAATTGAGAAAGTTATAGCCCCTCAAAATAGAGGGGTCAAGAACTCAAAAAAAAAAACCACCAAAGACTACAAAGCCTAAACCTGATCGCTCAAAAAAATTCTTTGTATGTTGCTCTGTTGCTATTAGAGTTCCAAGATAATTTGTAGAACTGAAGGTCATGCTCCTATAGCACTTTAAATCATTTAAAATGAACAAGAAATGAGAAAGTTAGAAGCTTTGAAAGTAGGAGGGGTTCAAAGAGAAGAAGAAAAAAAAAATGTTTTGTGAGTTGGAAAGCTTATTTTTTTTCTTATTATTTTTTTAATACTCCTTTTCATTTGCACTTCAAAAATGAATTCTAGACCTCGAGGTAGGGCTCCCATAGCATTTTAAATCACTCAAAATGAAGGACAGATGATGAAGATCTAAAGAACTGATCAGTGATAGGGTAATGATGAGTGATGAACAGATCTAACACTAGCACAGAATGCATGAATACTTGCTCAATCCATTGGCAGACTGTCACACTTCAGTCTTCTTCTTCTTCTAAGTGAGAAGTTCCAATTGAGTTAGGAAATGGAACAACAACAAAAAGAAGTGGACCCATGAAGCAAAAAAAAAAAAAAAACCACACAAACAAAATCAGTTGCAGCAGCAGAATTGTAGGTGGGTACTATGACAAGAGTAATAATTATTGGGGCGCGGGGGGAAGAGAGACTGTTGCATGTGCAGAGTACTTAGTGGTAGTGATGGAAGAATCATCACAAGTGGTAGTAATGGAAGAATCATCGCAAGTGGTAGTGATGGAAGAATCATCACAGGGTGGGGAGGAGCTGCTGTTGTTTGTTACAAGGGCAATTGAAAAACAAAAACCTCCTTTCTTGACAGACACATTTTGGCAGGAAAGTAGCCAAGTGTTTAATGCTCCATTAATAAACTAGCAAAACCCATAGTGCAACCCATAATGCAATGCAATGCAATGCAATGGAGCACTTGATGAATCAATCAATCCATCACATGTTGTGATTATACAACATTACCTAGGCTAGTAGCTAGCTAGCCAGGGAATCAGGCGAGGTGCTTCACCTCCATGACACGCCACTTCTTCTTCTTCT